>Ga0209571_1000088_pt1 | contig 215762 bp, 223 predicted proteins | sample EBPBio102011_DNA_FD_185866 | JGI IMG/M metagenome (GOLD analysis project Ga0209571, IMG submission 185866) | Wastewater treatment Type I Accumulibacter community from EBPR Bioreactor in Madison, WI, USA - Reactor 1_1/10/2011_ DNA (SPAdes)... | ecosystem: Engineered > Bioreactor > EBPR >...
CAGGTTCATCATGTCGTCGGTCATCGGTGCTCCTTCCAGTGAGGACTTGGCTTCGACAACCAGACCCTACCGGAAAGCGCCGATGACCACCGCGCTACCCAGCTACACCACGTCCAGGGACGTCACCCTGAATAAGAGATTTGTGATCGCCACCCCACGGGGCATGGTTTGTTCCAAGGATTTCCCAAACCTCATCTATTGTGAGGTCGATAATCGGTCTGAAGATCAAAGCACCCGGTAGTCGATCATGTGCTGAGAGGTTTTCTCCCCGGACATTTGGACGCCGTTCAATGGAACGCAACCTACTTTGGCTCTCATCTCGTCGAACGCCTAGTACAACGATAGCAGCACCAGATGCAGAAACTTGACGCTTGATATATCCACTGGTCGGTTGAATTTTGAGACGATCAGTGCACCAGCGCATAGTCATGTTGGGGCTTGGATAGCCCTTTCCGACCAGCAAAACCCAAAAGGTCTTGTCGGGATCCGGACGAGTGCGCGCTACTGTAATTGGGAGGTCAAGCGAAGTGGCAGCGTTTTGTAACTTCTCAGAAACAATGTCTAAGTGGGCCATCACGAGTGGAGATTCGACCATAGTGTCGTTAGACACAATATGAATTGGCCTTCTCCGCTGCGACGGCGGAACCTCGAGAAGCATCTCAAAAATGGCGTGCGTTACAAGAGTGCTGTCTTTCCCGCCTGAAAATCCCACAATCCACGGAAAGTGCTGGTTTTCGGAAAGGTACTCAGCCTTGACATTATCTAGAACGCCCCGCCAGATATCTTCGATAGGTGGCGCTGGTTGCTCATAGGTTAAGGCTGAATTCATTCACCAATACTCAATGCTGTGGCCTTCTTGTGCCTGCCGGTATAGCCGATTCCCCAAGCCGACATTGTGTGGCAAATCGCGCCTGAAGCAATCGAATCGTTCAAGCGTGGATCAAGATTGCACTACCTTCTGCTCAAAATTCAGTTTGTTGGGTATATTTTCGAGGTACGAGGATGGTTCTTCCCTGGTATTGATCCCCTGGCATCGAGCCAAACTAACCCAATAGGCGCTAAATCGAGGGTGTTTGAATTTAAGGCGTCTCTTGAAAAAGAGCCGCCTTCTCGCCTTCGCGAACAAGCATGACGCGCTTCCAACGAATACCGTTTCGCAAGAGGAGGTCGGGGCCCTCGCTCAAGATTGTCGCGGAGAGGCCGACCTGACCGGCAAGCCCTTGCAGTTCTTCAAAGGAAACGTTGTAGAGTTCGCGGGCCTCATCGGGCGGGCCGAGCCGAAGCGTGAGATAAATCACACCGCTTGGAGAAAGGAGCCGTTCGAGCCTGTGCAAAGCGTCCGCTCGGTCCTTCGGGGAGATGTGCATCCAAACTGCGCTCAAAATGATCAGCTCAAATTGCTCATCATTGATTTTCGCAAGTGCTGGAAGTGAGTCCGACAACCACGACACTTTTGCAGATGGGTGGAAGGATCGAGCGAGCTGAAGCATCTTCCCGGATGGCTCAGTGGCTGAAACTATGTGACCGCGTGCAGCTGCCCACACCGCATCTCTACCTGTACCAGCACCGACATCAAGAATCCGTAGGGCTGTTTTGCCAGCTAGCGGGGCTACGAGTTCTGGATGTGCACGCTCGAAGGTGACCGTTTCATATGCGTCGGCGAGTTCGGTCGCGTGCCGGTCGTAATATCCTATTGCGCCAATGTTCGCTCTGGAAGCGAGGTACATTTCGACACCTGTGACGATGAGAAGAATAGCGCTTATCGTTGCAGCAGCGGCCATCACTGCCTGAAAGACTCTTTGAACCGTTCTCTTGCCTGTAAACAGGCCGTCGCCTCGCAATCGTCCGTCGCCTTCAGCCTTAACGAAGCCGCTTTGATAATTCGATTCAAACCACTTGAGATACCGAGCCATAATGAACCGTATTCGGCTCAGTGCAATCAATAGGCTCAAATTTCCAAAGGCAGCAAGGCCCAGCAAACACACCTGAATAAACTTGGAAGTTGGAGTTGTGGAAACCCCGAACCAAAGCCCCCCGGTCAGCGTCATCGCGATGAGCGGCACTTGCCACATCAACGAGTTGAGCGATCTAAAGTGTTCGGAGTTCTGATTGAAGGCCGCTAGGAACCGCTCGTGTTCGACTTGCGCATTGTTCATGGTATTGGCCCCAGTTTGATTCCAAACACAGTCATTCATGCCGACCAAAGCCTTGGCCAAACTGGGTTGCTAGCAGGTCAACTAGGTATGCGCGACCGCGATTTCATGGACGTCAGCGTATTCTCACGTATATTTCGCGCCATATTGTCATGGCCCGCTGGGCCGGGGCTGTAGGAAGCCGCTCCTGCCGGCTTTACCAGAGCGAAACGCGATGAGAATCCTTCGAATTTAACTGAACTTTGTCCTTCTAGTTTCCCGCTCGGTTGGTGCTCACTGCGCGTCCTTTCGTTGGGAATAATGTGGCTGTCGCGGAGCACCTAACGCATTCATATAGAGGCCACTCTCTGATTAGAAGAGAGGTATGATTGCGGAGAATCTAAGTCTGTAGCGAGTTTTTGTTATTAGTTTATTCTGAAGTTATATTGTAAGTAGTAGATTGGAATATTATTTAACTAGACACTCTTTTCGTAGAAAGGTATATTAATATACAAATTTACTGGCAGTAAATCTCTTGGATATATATCTATCTAGGCAGTTAAAACGTAACTGGGTTCCTATTTTTTGTGCGCAGTACAGCGGGCGCATAAGGTCATCCTGCATTGATTGTGGAAATGGCTGGTACGAGTTGGTCGACCGGCTTGGGTCTGACTTGAACCATTTGGCCCGTCAAACCGACTTGTCGATATTCGTACCCCGAGTGACAAGCCGGCTCGGCGCCATGTGGATTCGATGGGAATCGCCTAACCAACTGTTGCAAAGTGAGCGTGATGCAATCTCGCGAGTGCTGCTCAAGCATTCAATAATGAGTCGTGAGGTATGCGAAGTCTGCGGCAGGAGCATACGCCCTCTCAATCCCTTGATCCCGCGATGCCAGTTACATGACCGAATCTGACCTTCTTCCGCAGATCGCTAGCTTAAACTCAGATCGTCTCGATTTCCAAAAACAATTAGTGGTACCGCTCATCTGGAGTGCTGATCCGCTAGTTCGACGAAGTTTTGTAGAGTTTTTCGCTGCGGCAATCAGAAACGCCAATACCCGGAAGGCCTATTATCGGGCGTCCTGCAATTTCTTGGAATGGGCCAAAGGCAGTGGGCTGGAAAGCCTGGTAGAAATTCAGCCAATCCACGTTGCCGCTTGGGTGGAGCTTTCGAGCAAAACCCACTCCACAGCCACGGTCAAACAGCAGCTCGCTGCCGTTAAAATGCTCTTTGACTTCCTTGTTGTGCGACAGGTGATGTCGTCCAATCCAGCCGCTTCAGTAAAAAGCCCCCGGCATATTGTTCGAAAGGGCAAAACGCCCGTGTTAGACCCATCAGAGGCGCGGCAGCTGATCCAAGCGATAGATGTCTCGACAGTTCTGGGCCTTCGCGATCGCGCTCTCATCGGGACGATGCTTTATACCTTCGCGCGGATCGGCGCTGCACTCTCAATGCGAGTTGAGGATATCTATGTGCAAAATCGTCGATTCTGGATACGGCTACACGAGAAGGGCGGTAAGCTGCATGACATGCCGTGTCATCATGAATTGGAGGCGTGGCTAGCCGAATACATCGACCGTGCTGAGTTGCGAAGCGACCCGGCCGGGTGGTTGTTCCCATCCTGGAATAAGAGCGAACACCGGCTAGGAAGACTACGGCTCGCTCATGCCAATGCCTACTTGATGGTGAAGCGTCGAGCAGGTCGGGCGGGAATCCGAACTGCGATAAACAATCACACGTTTCGTGCCACGGGGATCACTGCCTATCTTGTTAACAATGGGACGTTGGAAAAGGCCGCTAAGATGGCCAATCACGCCTCAACAAGGACCACTCAGCTTTACGACCGGCGGAACGATGACGTGGTGATAAGTGAAGTGGAACGGATTCGTTTTGAGTGACACGAAGTCGTAGTAGAATCAGGCTGTTAGGAGCCGAAATAGACGACTTTGTCGTTGTGGAAATGACGCAAAATCGTCTCAAATTTGGGCTTTAACGAGAATTCTTATGGTATCTGGTTGGTATTGGTAGCCCTTATCATCGCCGCGCCATCTTTCCCTAAGTACTTGATTTTGCTGGCGATCCCGACAGGAATCGAACCTGTGACCTACAGATTAGGAATCTGCCGCTCTATCCTACTGAGCTACGGGACCACTCGGCTGCACACATAACGGCTTCCGGCGGATTCGCCAACGGTTTTTGCGGGCTCGGCCATGTTCGGCGCGATCCCGCAAGTCAGGTCCGGCCGCCGCCGCCCGCCGAGGCCGCGCCGCCTAGAGATCAGGCGGCCAAAGCCGCCTTTGCCTGGCCTGCCTGATCAGGCCGCCAAGGCGGTTTCGGCCAGGCGCACCCAATAGCTCACGCCATGCGGAATGACCTCGTCGTTGAAGTCGTAGGCAGGGTGGTGGAGGTTGGCGCTGTCGCCGTTGCCGATGAAGATGAAGGCGCCGGGGCGCGCTTCCAGCATGTAGGAGAAGTCCTCGCCGCCCATCAGCGGCTGGATCTCGCGATGCACCTGCGGCTCACCTGCGATGGTGGCGGCGACGTCGCCGGCAAACACCGTCTCTTCCAGATGATTGAAGGTCACGGGGTAGTTGGCGTCGTAGTCGAGGTCGACCTCGGTGCCTGTGACCTCGGCCACGCCACGGCAGATGGCCGCCATGCGTTCCTGGGCGAGCTTTGCCACTTCCTTCTTCAGCGTGCGCACCGTGCCGGCCAGCACCGCATGTTCGGGAATGACGTTGTAGGCCGAGCCGGCGATGAACTTGGTCACGGAAACGACGATGGCCTCGGCCGGGTCGGTCGAGCGCGAGGCAATCGTCTGCAGCGCCGTCACCAGCTGGCTGCCGGCGACGATCGGATCGATGGCGCGGTGCGGCAACGCGGCATGGCCGCCCTTGCCCTTGACGGTGATGGTGAATTCGGCGGTCGCGGCCATGATCGCGCCCGGGCGGATGGCGAACTGGCCGACCGGCAGGCTGGGCATGTTGTGCATGCCGAACACCTTGTCGATGGCAAAGCGTTCCATCATGCCGTCCTTGACCATCTCGTTGCCGCCGCCGCCGCCTTCTTCGGCCGGCTGGAAGATGACGGCCACGGAGCCCGCGAAATTGCGCGTCTCGGCGAGGTATTTGGCAGCACCCAGAAGCATCGCGGTGTGGCCGTCATGGCCGCAGGCATGCATCTTGCCAGGCACGGTGGAGGCGTAGGGCTTGCCGGTGATCTCCTCGATCGGCAGCGCGTCCATATCGGCGCGCAGGCCGATGGTGCCGCCTGTGCCGAGATTGCCTTTGATGACGCCGACCACGCCGGTCTTGCCGAGACCGGTGACGATCTCGTCGCAGCCGAACTCCTTGAGCTTGTTCTTGACGAAATCGGCCGTCTCGAAGACGTCGAAATTCAGTTCCGGCTTCTGGTGCAGGTGACGGCGCCAACCGGCGATCTCTTCCTGCATTTCGGCGGCTCGGTTCAGGATCGGCATGGTAATTCTCGACTTCCTGTTGGGGACCGCGATGTCCCGGATTCGCAATTGTGATCGCGCAAGCTCTGCCATCTTGGCGTCACATAGGTTATCTAGCAGCGGCGGCGATGCCGTGGCCATGTGTTTTGAACCGGCCAGCGCGTCGCCATCCCGGTTTACGGAAATCTTATGGACGGCCGGCTATGATCGGCAAGAGGCGATTTCGGATTTGATGATGAAGAACAGGTTCGTCAGAAGCACGCTCATCGGTTTTGCGGCGGTTGCCGCACTGGGTACTGCCCCTGCCTTTGCCAATCCCGAGATGCTTTTCGACGTCAATTCCGGCGCCGTCATCGAGCACAAGGATGCCTTCATGCGCTGGCATCCGGCATCGCTGACCAAGCTGATGACCGCCTACACCACCTTCCGCGCGATCCAGGCGGGCGAACTCGCGCTCAATTCGCCGATCAAGATCAGCAAGGCTGCTGCGGCTTTCCCGCCGGCCAAGATGGGCTACAAGCCCGGCTCGGTGCTGACCCTCGACAACGCGCTCAAGATCATCATGGTCAAGTCGGCCAACGACGTCGCCGCGGCCATCGGCGAGAATGTCGGCGGCACCACGGAGGCCTTTGCGGCACGCATGAATGTCGAGGCCCAGCGCCTGGGCATGAGTGGCAGCCATTGGGTCAACGCCAACGGGCTGCACGATCCGGATCAATACACCACTGCCCGCGACCTCGCGATCCTGGTCAGGGCGATCCGCCTCGAATACCCGCAATATGCCTCCTATTTCGATATCGAGGGCATCATTGCCGGCAAGGCCAAGCTCAAGAACTTCAACCCGCTGGTCGGCCGCTTCCCCGGCACCGACGGCATGAAGACGGGGTTCGTCTGCGAGTCGGGCTTCAATCTGATCGCATCCGCCACGCGCGACGGCAGGACGCTTGCGGCCGTCGTGCTCGGCGCGACGTCGCCCAACGACCGCGCAGAAGAGGCGGCCAAGCTCTTGCAGAGCGGCTTTGGCCGCACCGGCAGCTCTGTCAGCGTGACCGGGCTTACGCCTTATGGCGACATGCGCGACATGCCGACCAGCATGCGCGACGAGGTGTGCTCGCCCAAGGCCAAGCACGCCGCCTCCGACGGCCCGGCTCCGACCGAGGCGGGGGCGGGCGAAGAGAAGTCCGAAGAGAAGGTCTCGATCATCCCCGAGATGACGCGCCCACGCAGCTGGGTGACGGTCAGCCTCGGCGGAGCCAACGGCCCGGTGCCGCGCGCCATGATGGGCCGCGACGAGGTCGAATATGCCGACGTGCCGCTGCCGACCTGGCGGCCGGACATGCCGGCCCCTGCCGGTGCCGTGCCCGTCGCGCAGGGATCGAAGGCGCGCTCGTGAACCCGCAGGCCTCATTCCCGATCCCGGTGTCGGTGCTGACCGGCTTCCTCGGCGCCGGCAAGACGACGCTGCTCAACCGCCTGCTCAAGGATCCGGCACTTACCGACACGGCCGTCATCATCAACGAGTTCGGCGATGTCGCCATCGACCACTTGCTGGTCGAGAAGGCATCCGATGGCGTCATAGAACTGTCCGACGGCTGCCTGTGTTGCACGGTCCGCGGCGAACTGGTCGATACGCTGGCCGACCTGGTCGACCGGCTGCAGACCGGGCGCATCCAGCGGCTGGCGCGGGTCGTCATCGAGACCACCGGTCTCGCCGACCCGGTGCCGGTGTTGCAGTCGATCATGGGCCATCCAGCGCTGGTGCATGCCTTCAGGCTCGATGGCGTCGTTACGGTCGTCGATGCGGTCAATGGCGCTGCCACGCTCGATGCCCATGTCGAAGCGGTGAAGCAGGTGGCGGTCGCCGACCGCATCGTTCTGACCAAATCCGATCTGGTCGACGATCCGGCCTGGACGGGAACGCTTCTGGGGCGGCTCAGCCACATCAATCCCGGCGCCGAAATCCGGCCGGCGGGCGAGGGCGTGATAGCGCAACTCATCCAATGCGGGCTTTACGATCCGGCGACCAAGACCGCCGATGTCAGGCGCTGGCTGGGCGAAGCGGCCGAACATGATCATCATCACCATCATGGTGGCAATCACGACCACCACGATCACGATCATGGGCACGACCACGCGCATGACCACGGTCGCGGACATGACCATGGTCATGGACATCACGACGCCCGCATCGGCTCGTTCACGCTGGTGCATGGCGGCGCATTGCCGTTCTCGACGGTCGAGATGTTCCTCGACCTGCTGTTGTCGACACAGGGCGACAAGCTTCTGCGCATCAAGGGCATCGTCGAACTGGCCGAGGACCCGTCGCGGCCGCTGGTGATCCATGGCGTGCAGAAGATGCTGCACCCGCCGGCACGCCTGCCATCATGGCCGGATGCGGTGCGCGGGATGCGGCTTGTGCTGATCGGCATCGACCTGCCGCGCGACTATGTCGAGCGCCTGTTCGCCGCCTTCGTCAACAAGCCGGCGATCGACACGCCCGATCGCGAGGCGATGGAAAACAACCCGCTGGCGATTGCCGGGCGGTAGCATCCAGAAGATCAGTTGATATCAGCCGGCGCGTTCCACCAGGAAGCGGTGGCCGCCGTCGACGGCCTTGGTCTCGACCAGCCTGTGGCCGGCGTCCTGGCAGAAGGCCGGAATGTCGATAACCGCGAGCGGATCGGTGGTTTCGAGCCAAAGCCGGCTGCCCGGCACCATGTCGGCGAGCCGACGCTTGGCCTTCAGCACGGGCAGGGGGCAATTGAGCCCCCTGAGGTCGTAGATTTCGGTGGTTTCGCTCACGCGGATCAGCTGCCGAACAGGTTGAGCAGCTTCTTCTTCAGCTTGGCCGTCGTGCCGGGCTCTTCGACCGGGGCCGCCTGCGCTGCCTGGGCCGGGGCTTCCGCAACAGGGGCCGGTGCGGGTGCTGCGGCGGCTGCGATCGCCTGCTGCTGGGCGGCGATCTTGGCTGCCTTGGCGGCAGCCGCGGCTGCGAGCTTTTCTTCTGCGGCCTTCTTCTTTGCGGCTTCCTCGGCCTCGAGTGCCGCCATGCGGCGACCCTCGGCCGAATCGATGCGGCCCATGCGCGTCGTCGTCTGCACGACGGTGCCGTCCTGGGTCATGGCCGGTGGATCCATGGTCACGCGCTCGCCGCGGGCGCGGCGCTTGGTCCAGTCGGACACCAGATTTGCTTCCTTGATGCCGGCAATCGTCGGCTTCGGCGCTTCGCCGCCGGTGGCGCTGGCAAAAGCGCTGTCATACTGGCTTTTATAGGACTGGTAGGCCGTCAGCAGCGGCTGTGGCTGGGTCGTGGCCGGGCAGGCGCCGGTTGGGTTGAAGCTCGCACCGGTCTCCGGAACACGGTTGAAGACGTAGCGCTTTTCGCAGACGTCGACCTTCGGCGGCACCTTGGTGATTTCGAAGTGGTCGTAGCCTTCCTTCAGCATGGTCCAGAACTGGTAGTTCGGGTCGTTGCGATAGCGCGCCATGTTGGCGGCGTTCATGCGAAACGGATACGACTGCACCTGGAACTCGGTCTGGCCACCCTTGAACGCGTCGCGGGCGAAAGCATAGATCTCCTCGATCTGGGCATCGGTCATCGAGAAGCAGCCCGATGACGAGCAGGCGCCGTGAACCATCAGGTTCGAGCCGGTGCGGCCGTTGGCGCGATCATAGGTGTTGGGATAGCCGATGTTGAAGGCGAGGTGATAGCTGGAGTTCGGGTTCATCTGCCCCGGGCGAACGGTGTAGAACCCCTCCGGCGACTGACGATCACCCTCGGTGTATTTCGGGCCGAGCTTGCCGGACATCTTGCAGATGTCGTAGCTGGCGATGATGTCGTAGCGGCCGTTGGTCTTTTGCTTCCAGACCTCGAGCTTGCCCTCTTCCTTGAACACGCGCGCCAGCACGGGCGAGCTCTTGTCCATGCCCTTGGCCTTCATTTCGGCAAGGATCTTGGGCGACAGCTGCCGGTTGGCGTGCTGCGGCACGAAGTCGTTGACAGAAGATTCCGAGCAGCCTGCGACTGCGAAGGCGGCAATCAGCAATCCGGCGCGTGCGATATTGGCGATCATCGGTACTAAAGTCGTCTCTTTGCGGCCGTGGCGCATCGCTGCCCAGGCCGGGCCCGTCCTGATACTGCTTCGACCTTAAGGTCGTTAACCTTGAGAATTCCTTACCGCAAGGTTGCTTGCGATCCCACGCGCGCAAAATCACGGCTAGTTCATTGAACTTGGCGAGGCGGCGATTTTGTGGCGAAAAGGTGCCCGGCTGCAAAGACTGCAGCCGCGCAATCAGAGGCTGCGGCCGATCGACAGGTATTTTTCGCGGCGCTGCTCGCGGAAGTCGATGCCGGAGCCGGCGAAATCCTTGAGCGTCTTGGCGATCAGGTCGCCGGTCGCCGAAATCACCGCTTCGGCGTTGCGATGGGCGCCGCCCAGGGGTTCGTCGATGATCTGGTCGATGATCTTGAGGCTCAGGAGATCCTGCGCGGTGATCTTCATGTTGGTGGCCGCATCCTTGGAGCGCGTCGTGTCGCGCCAAAGGATCGAGGCCGCACCTTCCGGCGAGATCACCGAGTAGATCGCATGCTCGAGCATGAACACTCGGTTGGCGGTGGCAATGGCGATCGCGCCGCCCGAACCGCCTTCGCCGATGACAACGGCAATCGACGGCACCTTCAGGCCAAGGCAGGCCGAGGTGGAGCGGGCAATGGCTTCGGCCTGGCCACGCTCTTCCGCGCCGACGCCCGGATAGGCGCCCGCGGTGTCGACAAGCATGACGACGGGGATGTTGAAGCGGTCGGCCATTTCCATCAGGCGCACGGCCTTGCGGTAACCCTCGGGACGGACCGAGCCAAAATTATGCTTGAGGCGGCTCTTGGTGTCGGAGCCCTTCTCCTGACCCAGCACAAGCACCGGCTCGCCACGGAAGCGGGCGAAGCCGCCGACCATGGCCGCGTCCTCGCCGAAATTGCGGTCGCCGGCAAGCGTGGTGAAATCGGTGAACAGGCCTTTGACATAATCGAGGCAGTGAGGGCGATCGGGATGGCGCGCCACCTGGACCTTCTGCCACGGCGTCAGCGCCTTGTAGGCATCGCGCAGCGCATCGCGGGAGCGCTTCTCGAGCCGCTTGATCTCTTCGCCGACATCGACCGCCTCGCCGCTTTCGGAGAGCTTCTTGAGCTCGAGGATCTTGCCTTCGAGGTCTTGGACCGGTTTTTCGAAATCGAGGTAATTGTACATTGGCGAGCGGACTACCACGCTTGAAAAATTGAGGCACCGGGGGCCGAAGAAAGTGGCACCGCGCCAGTGGAACGTGGCACTCACATAGCGATATGGGCACTAATCGGCAAGCGGGTGATGCTCGTTGACCAGTTTCAGCAGCCGTTCTTCCAGAACATGCGTGTAGATCTGGGTGGTCGAAATGTCGGAATGTCCGAGCAATTGCTGCACCGCCCGGAGGTCCGCCCCGTTCTGCAGGAGGTGGCTGGCAAAGGCGTGGCGCAGCACGTGCGGCGATATCTTGGCAACCGAAATCCCGGCGCGGGCGGCAAGGCCCTTGAGGTCGCGGGCAAAGACCTGACGGGGCAGGTGGCCGCTCTCCGACGAGGCCGGAAACAGGAAAGGGCTGTCGACCAGCCTGGGGTTGGCATTGCGCTGGTGCAGCCAACGCCGCATCGCCTCACGCGCCTTGGCCGAAAGCGGCACCATGCGTTCCTTGTCGCCCTTGCCGCGCACGACGAAAAAGCGCTCGTCGCGCAATGCCACCGTCAGCGGCAGGCTGACCAGTTCGGAAACACGCAAACCCGTGGCGTAGAGCACTTCGACAAGTGCATGCAGGCGCGCAGCCGCCATGCCATCGGTGCCGTTGGCCTCGGGATTGCCGGCTTCGCTGGCAGCGCGGTCGAGCAGCCGGCCGGTCTCGCCTTCGCTCATCGTCTTCGGCAGCGCCCGTTCCTTCCGGGGGCTGTCGACGATGCCGGTGGGGTCGTCGCCGCGCAGGCCCTCGGCATAGAGGAAGCGGAAGAACTGGCGCAGCGCCGAAAGCTTGCGCGCCTGCGAGGTGGTGGCGAAGCCTCGGCCTGCCAGATTGTCGAGATAGTCGCGGATCCCCGAAGCGTCGGCATCGGCCAGTCTGCCGCCCAGATGCTCGGAGGCATCTTCCAGATCACGCCGATAACTGGCCAGGGTGTTGTCGGCGGCGCCGCGCTCGGCCGCCATCATTTCGAGGAAGGCCTCGATGCGCGCGCCCGATTTCATTTCTTCGGATTGAGCTTCTCGGGCGGGATGCGGACCGAGATTTCCGACTTCTTCGGCTCGACGAACATCACCAGCGCAAACATGGCGCCGTAGACGATGCCCGCCAGGACTGCGAGCGTTACAAGGAACCGGAAAAGGGTCGGCATCGATGTGTTCGCCCGTCTTGCCCAGTCAGGGTCTCAATGAGTCGTGTGCCCTTATGGGACGCCGTTCGTGCCATTTCAAGGGCAGGGGCGGCGCATGCGCTTGACGCAACGGGGCTTTTCATGTCGAAACGCCGACGAAAGGGAACCCATGACACCCGAAGCGCCAAATACATCGCCCGAGTGCTCCAGCGCTGCGCTGCTCGACCGGCTCGGCACCCGCTCGATCGTCTTTGTCGGGCTGATGGGGGCAGGCAAGACGGCCATCGGCCGCAAGGTCGCCCAGGTGCTCGGCCTCGGTTTCATCGACAGCGACCACGAGATCGAGGCCGTGTCGCGGATGACCATCCCCGAACTGTTCGAGCGCTACGGCGAGGCTGAATTCCGGGCGCTCGAGCAGCGCGTCATCGGGCGTGTGCTGGAGGGCGGGCCGCAGGTTCTGTCGACTGGTGGTGGCGCCTTCATGAACGCACAGACGAGGGGCGCAATCGCTGCCAACGGCGTCTCGGTCTGGCTCAAGGCCGAACTCGACCTGTTGATGGAGCGCGTCTCCAAGAAGCAGAACCGGCCGCTGTTGCAGAATGCCGACCCTCGCGCCGTGCTCGCCAAGCTGATGGACGAACGCTATCCGGTCTATGCGCTGGCCGACCTCACGGTGCCGACGCGCGACGATCGCAAGGAGGCGATTGCCAGCGAGGTGATCGAGGCGCTGTGCAACCATCTCGGCGTGCCCGGCCGCATACACGTATCGGAAGGCTCGGAGGATCACGAATGACAGACATCGTCACAGTCGAAGTCGGGCTTGGCGACCGCGCCTATGACATCCTGATCGGTCCGGGGCTGATCGCGCGCGGCGCGGACCTGATCCAGCGACGCCTGCCAAAGGCGCGCTGCGCCATCGTCACCGACGAGAACGTCGCTGCCGCCCACCTCGCGCCCTTGGTCGAAAGCCTCACCGCTGCCGGCAACCCGCCTGCAGTCATCAAGCTTCCGGCCGGTGAAAAGACCAAAAGCTTCGATTCGCTCGAGAAAGTGGTCGACGACATCATCGCCGCCCGTCTTGAACGCGGCGACGCGGTGATCGCACTCGGCGGCGGCGTCATCGGCGATCTGACCGGCTTCGCTGCCGGCATCGTGCGCCGCGGCATGAATTTCGTGCAGATGCCGACCTCGTTGCTCGCCCAGGTCGATTCCTCCGTCGGCGGCAAGACCGGCATCAACAGTCCGCGCGGCAAGAACCTGATCGGCGTGTTCCACCAGCCCAAGCTGGTGCTGGCCGACACCTCTGCCCTCGACACGCTGCCTGTGCGCGAGTTCCGCGCCGGCTATGCCGAGGTTGCCAAATACGGTCTCATCGACCGCCCCGATTTCTTCGCCTGGCTGGAAAAGAACTGGCAGGACGTGTTTGCTGGCGGCCCGGCCCGCACCGAAGCCATTGCCCAGTCCTGCCGCGCCAAGGCCGATGTGGTTGCCCGCGACGAGTTCGAGACCGGTGACCGCGCACTGCTCAATCTCGGCCATACCTTCGGCCATGCACTCGAAGCCGCCACCGCCTATGACGGCGCTCGCCTGGTGCATGGCGAGGGCGTCGCCATCGGCATGGCGCTGGCGCACCGCTTCTCGGCCCGGCTCAATCTCGCCAGCCCCGACGATGCGGCGCGTGTCGAAGCGCATCTGCGTGAGGTCGGCCTGCCGTGGCGCATGTCGGACATTCCCGGCGACCTGCCCGACGCCGAGGCGCTGTTCAACTACATCACCCAGGACAAGAAGGTGTCGCGCGGTGCACTGACCTTCATCCTGACGCGCGGCATCGGTCAGTCCTTCATCGCCAAGGACGTTCCGGCTTCCGAAGTGCTGTCCTTCCTCAAGGAGAACCGTCAGGGATGATTGCGGCCGGCTGGATCGTCGCGGCGGTTTTGGCAGGGATCATCCTTGCCTTCCTGGCGTTTCGCGACCAGCTGCTTGGTGCGCTCGGCTTCGAACTGACGGCGGTCGTGCCGCAGCGCTCGGCGCATGACGAACTGCGCGGCACGATGAACGAGCTTCATCGCGAGGGGCAGGTGGTGAAGCAGGATCGCGACCAGGTCGGCGGCCTGCTCGACCTGCACGAACTCGAAGTCTCCGACGTCATGGTCCATCGCACCAACATGCGGCTGATCAACGCCGACATGGCGCCGGAGGCGCTGCTGCGCGAAATGCTGCAGAGCCCCTATACGCGCTTGCCGCTGTGGCGCGGCACCACCGACAACATCGTCGGCGTCATCCATGCGAAGGACCTGCTGCGCGCCCTCAACGAGGTCGAGGGCGACTATGCCCGGGTCGACCTGGTCAAGGTGGCGTCCAAGCCGTGGTTCGTGCCCGACACCACGACGCTGCAGGACCAGCTCAACGCTTTTCTGCGCCGCAAGCAGCACTTTGCCATCGTTGTCGACGAGTATGGCGAGGTCGAGGGGCTGGTGACGCTCGAAGACATCATCGAGGAGATCGTCGGCGAGATCGCCGACGAACACGACATCGACATCCAGGGCGTCAAGCAGGAAGCCGATGGCTCGGTGGTGGTCGACGGCTCGGTGCCGATCCGCGACCTCAATCGTGCGCTCGACTGGAGCCTTCCCGATGACGAGGCCACCACCATCGCCGGCCTCGTCATCCACGAAGCCCAGTCGATCCCCGAAGAAAAGCAGGCCTTCACCTTCCACGGCAAGCGCTTCATCGTCATGAAGCGCGACAAGAACCGCCTGACGCGAATCAGGATCCGGCCGGTTTTGGCGGTGGAGCCGGTCGCGCAGCGCAAGCAGGGCTGACCCCCGGCCACAATACTTTCCCAGTCAGCACTGCCGCAAAGGTGCCAGCCATTTGCGCTACAATGAACGCTGGCACGTCGGCGGGCGCGATGCCGGCAAAGGTATCGGTCAGACTGCGGGCGATGGTCACCGCCGGATTGGCAAAAGACGTCGACGAAGTGAACCAGTAGGCTGCCAGAACGTACAAGCCAACGGCAAGGGGCGTCGATTTCGGGGCTCGCGCTATGCAGCCGAAAATGGTGAGCAGGAGACCGAAGGTGGCTATGGCTTCGCCGAGCCACTGGCCGGGACCCGTCCGGCCAGTTGTCGACAGCTGCAGCATGGGCTGCTCGAACATCGTATGGGCGGCGATCACTCCGAGGACCGCGCCGACAAGTTGTGCTGCGACGTACGGGCCGAGTGCCGTCCATGCGAGGCGCCGCTCCAGCGCCATTGTCAGGCTGACCGCCGGATTGACATGGGCGCCCGACACCGGCCCCAGCACGGTGATCAGGACGACGAGAATGGCTCCGGTGGCGACTGCGTTGCAGAGCAATGCGAGCGCCGCGTTCCCGCCTGACAACTGCACTGCCGCGATCCCCGATCCGACGACGGTCGCAAGCAGGAATGCCGTTCCAAGCGTCTCGGCCAGGAGCCGGCGCAGCATTGGGCCGCTTTTCACCTTGCCGTGCCGCCGGCCTTGCCGGACGCGCCGTCCATCCTTCCTATCTCTTCGAGATGGGAAGCCAGTGCCATGCGGTCGAGGCTTGCGATCGGCAGGGCAATGAAGGCCTGGATGCGGTTGCGCATGTATTTGAAGGCAGTGACGAAGGCTGCCTCCTTGTCGATGTCAGTGCCCTCGACATGGCTCGGGTCCTCGATGCCCCAATGGGCATTGGCCGGGTGGCCGAGCCACACAGGGCAGGCTTCACCGGCTGCGTCGTCGCAGACTGTGAAGATGAAATCCATCTGCGGCGCGCCTTCGGCGGCGAACTCGTCCCAGGTCTTCGACCTGAAGCCGTCGGATAGGTAGCCGTAGCTTTCCAGCACCTTCAGGGCGAACGGATTGACCGCGCCTTTGGGCTGGCTGCCGGCGGAGAAGGCGTTGAAGCCGGGAGCGCCATCCTTGCGCAGGATACCCTCGGCAAGGATCGAACGAGCGCTGTTGCCCGTGCACAGGAAGAGCACGTTGAAAGGCCTGTGGGTCATGGGATCTCACTTCGACGGAATGCAGCAGGGGGTCGGTTCGGCAAGCAGGGGCGCGCAGGCTTCCGGCCTGCCGCCGCAACAATCCTCGAGCAGGAAGGCGAGCACGCCACGCAATGCCGGCAGGTCGGGGCGATAGACGATGGAGCGGCCGTTGCGCTCGCTTCTGGCAAGGCCGGCGCGGACCAGTACGGCGAGGTGGGCTGACAGCGTGTTCTGCGGCACGGCAAGCCGGCGCGCCAGTTCGCCGGCGGCGATGCCCTGGGGCTCGGCCGCCGCCAGTTGGCGGAAGGCCTCGAGCCGCGTCGGCTGGGCCAGCGCGGCCAGCGCGTCTATCGTCGTGTTTGCATCCATATATCCAGATTGATGGATATATGTGACGGGCGGATGACAGGTGCCCGCTGCCCCGTCAGCAGCCTACCAGCGGGTCGCTTCGCCCGGGGCCGCCGGCTCGATCGCCAGCGCATGCAGGCCGGCCTTCAGCTCCGCCGAGAGCGCATCGTTGACGGCGCGGTGGCGGTCGATGCGGCTCATGCCGGCGAATGCCGGTGAAACGATGCGGATGCGGAAATGGGTCTCGCCGGAGCCGTCGAAGGTAGCGTGATGGCCGCCATCGACATGGTGGTGGCCGGCATGCAGGTGGCTCTCATTGATGACCGCAAGGCGCTCGGGCGAAAACGCCTTGTTGAGCTTGTCTTCGATGGACGTCTGTATGGACATCGGGCTCACCTTTCACCACATGTGTCTTTGCCGCCACCAATCACAGCCTTCGGGCACAATTGGGCCGCAAATCAGGGGTTAGGGCGATCATCCTGGAAATGTCAATTCTTGTTTCGCCGCTCGATACGGCGGTAAATGTCATCAGATGAAGACGAACTCGAAATATTTCGACAAGATCCGCGTCCGTCCCGATCCGGAAGCGGAGGTGAAGTCGCGCGCGCCGATTTGCCAGTGGGATGGCTGCAAGGAGGCGGGCACCCACCGCGCACCCGTGGGCCGCATGAGGGAGGGCGAGTATTTCCAGTTCTGCTTCGACCATGTGCGCGAGTACAACAAGGGCTTCAATTATTTCTCCGGGCTCGCCGACGGCGACATCGCGCGCTTCCAGAAGGAAGCGTTGACCGGGCACCGCCCGACCTGGACCATCGGTTCCAACGGCTCTGCCACAGCCCGCTCGGCACCGGACTTTGCCCAGCAGCGCTCGGGCCGCGCCGGCTACTACAATCGCATGCGCGACCCCCACAACGTGTTCGGCACAGGGGCCGGGACGCCGCGCCAGCGCAAGGCAAAGCCGCTGGAGGCCAAGGCGCTGGATACGCTGGGGCTCGATTCCAGGGCCACCGGAGCCGACATCAAGGCGCGCTACAAGGAACTGGTGAAACGCCACCACCCCGACGCCAATGGCGGCGATCGCGGGTCGGAGGACCGCTTCAGGGACGTGCTCCAGGCCTATCGCGTGCTCAAGCAAGCGGGATTGTGTTGAGCCAGCCGCGGTCGCGGCCTTTTTCCAACTTTCCTCTGGCTGGAAAAGGCTTTAAGACCGCCCCCGAAGAAAAATTCGATTGCCAGCGTAGCTGAGGCTTCGCGCGTGGAGACGTCATGAACAAGGTCGATCGCGACATTGCCAACCTGCCTGACACGACGGTGTCGGTGAAAGAAGCCTTCGGGTTCGATTCGAAGATGGTCGTACCGGCCTATTCGACCGCCGGCGAGCATGTGCCAGACGTCGATCCCGACTATCTGTTCGACAAGGCCACCACGATGGCCATCCTCGCGGGCTTTGCCTACAACCGCCGCGTCATGGTGTCGGGCTACCACGGCACCGGCAAGTCGACCCACATCGAACAGGTCGCTGCCCGCCTCAACTGGCCCTGCGTTCGCGTCAATCTCGACAGCCATGTCAGCCGCATCGACCTCGTCGGCAAGGACGCCATCGTCGTCAAGGAAGGCATGCAGGTCACAGAATTCCGCGACGGCATCCTGCCCTGGGCCTATCAGCACAACGTCGCGCTGGTGTTCGACGAATACGACGCCGGCCGCCCCGACGTGATGTTCGTCATTCAGCGCGTGCTCGAATCGTCCGGTCGACTGACCCTGCTCGACCAGAGCCGCGTCATCCGTCCGCACCCGGCCTTCCGCCTGTTCGCAACCGCCAACACGGTCGGCCTCGGCGACACCACCGGCCTCTATCACGGTACCCAGCAGATCAACCAGGCGCAGATGGACCGCTGGTCGATCGTGACGACGCTGAACTATCTGCCGCACGACAACGAAGTGAACATCGTCGTCGCCAAGGCCAAGCACTATCGCGACGCCAAGGGCAAGGAGATCGTCAACAAGATGGTCCGCGTTGCCGACATGACGCGTTCGGCCTTCGTCAATGGCGACCTGTCGACGGTCATGAGCCCGCGTACCGTCATTACCTGGGCCGAAAACGCCGAAATCTTCGGCGACGTCGGCATGGCGTTCCGCCTGACCTTCCTTAACAAGTGCGACGAGCTCGAACGCTCGGTCGTGGCGGAATTCTATCAGCGTGCCTTCGGCGAGGACCTGCCGGAATCCTCCGCCAACGTCGTGCTGGGATAAGAACGGGCTCAAATGGCGGGGCCGGGCGACAACACGCGCAACAAATCCAAGACGGGCTCTGAAGCCGACAGCTTCAAGCGCGCGATGACCGTCTGCATGCGGGCGATTTCTGGCGACAACGAGTTCGAGGTCGCCTTCGCCAAGGAGCGGCCGGCACTCGCCGGCAACCGTGCCCGCCTGCCCGAACTGCCGAAGAAGGCCACTGCCTTCGACATTGCCGTCACCCGCGGCCTTGGCGATTCCATGGCGCTGAAGCGCGCCTGCCACGACAATCGCATCCACGCCAAGCTGGCGCCCGAGGGCAAGCAGGCTCGCGCCGTCTATGACGCGGTCGAGCAGGCTCGCGTCGAGGCGATCGGCAGCCGCGCCATGGCTGGCGTTGCCGAAAACATCTCGACGATGCTCGAGGACAAATACGCCAAGGCCAATCTCGCCGAGGTGACCGAGCAGTCGGAAGCGCCGCTCGAAGAAGCGCTGGCACTGATCGTGCGCGAGAAGCTGACCGGCCGCCCGGTGCCCAAGAGCGGCCAGCGCATAGTCGAGCTTTGGCGCAAGTGGGTCGAAGACAAGGCCGGCGCCGATCTCGACCATCTGGCCGGCAATCTGAGCGACCAGCAAGCCTTTGCCCGCGTCGTGCGCGAGATGCTGGCATCGCTCGAAATGGCCGAGGAACTGGGCGACGACCAGGAAACCGAGGACAACGAGGACCAGGACGACGACCAACCCGAGGGCGAGGAACAGAGCGAGGAGGGCGGCGAGGACGATTCCGGCTCCGACCAGTCGCAGTCCGACGAGGCCGAGGCTTCCGCCGACGAGGATCCTTCCGGCGAGATGGAGGCGTCCGACGCCACCGCCGAGGACATGGCCGACGATGACGATACGGATTCCGAGACGCCGGGCGAAGCCCGCCGCCAGGACAATCCCTTCGCCAACCTGCCCAAGGAAATCGACTACAAGGTCTTCACCACCGCCTTCGACGAGACGGTTGGCGCGGAAGAGCTGTGTGACGAAGACGAGCTCGACCGTCTGCGCGCCTTCCTCGACAAGCAGCTCGCCAATCTGCAGGGTGTGGTCGGCCGTCTGGCCAACCGCCTGCAGCGCCGCCTGATGGCGCAGCAGAACCGCTCCTGGGACTTCGACCTGGAAGAGGGCTATCTCGATCCGGCCCGCCTCGTGCGCGTCGTCATCGACCCGATGCAGCCGTTGTCGTTCAAGCAGGAGCGCGACACCAAGTTCCGCGACACGGTCGTCACGCTGGTGCTCGACAATTCCGGCTCGATGCGCGGTCGCCCGATCACGGTTGCCGCCACCTGCGCCGACATCCTGGCGCGCACGCTGGAGCGTTGCGGCGTCTCGGTCGAAATCCTCGGCTTCACCACGCGTGCGTGGAAGGGCGGGCAAGCGCGCGAGAAGTGGCTGAAGGACGGCAAGCCGCCAAACCCCGGCCGCCTCAACGACCTGCGCCACATCATCTACAAGAGCGCCGATGCGCCATGGCGGCGTTCGCGGCGCAACCTCGGCCTGATGATGCGCGAAGGCCTGCTCAAGGAAAACATCGACGGCGAGGCACTGCTGTGGGCGCACCAGCGCCTGATCGCCCGGCCCGAGCAGCGCAAGATCCTGATGATGATCTCGGATGGTGCGCCGGTCGACGATTCGACGCTGTCGGTGAACCCGGGCAACTATCTGGAGCGCCATCTGCGCGCCGTCATCGACCTGATCGAGACGCGCTCGCCGGTCGAGCTTCTTGCCATCGGCATCGGCCACGACGTGACGCGCTATTATCGCCGCGCCGTCACCATCGTCGACGCCGAGGAACTGGCAGGTGCGATGACCGAACAGCTTGCCTCGCTGTTCGACGAGGTCAGCGCGCGCGATACGCGCCGTGGCGGCTTCCGGCGCGCCGGATGATCCTTGCGGTCACCCGGCTGCGACAACTGGCATTGGCTGCGGTGGCAGCACTTGCGCTGTCGGCGTCACTGACGGCATCTTCCGTTGCCGAAAGCCCGCCCGTCGAGCAGATCGAGATATCCGCCCGGCCGATCACCAAATTCCACATCGGCCGCGACGAGACGATGTTCGGCCCGCTCGAATTCGTCGGCGGGCTCGAACTCACCTCTTCATCGCGCAATCTTGGCGCCTTGTCGGCCTTTCGCTTCCTCAAGCCGGGCAGCGATTTCATCGGCGTCGCCGACACCGGCTTCTGGTTCTTCGGCACGGTTGAGCGCGATGCTGCGATGCGACCCATGGCTATCGCCAATTTCCGCATGGAGCAGATGGTCGACGCCTCGGGCAATTTCATCCAGAAGAAATGGCTGGCCGACGCCGAGAGCCTCGCCGTCAGGGATGGCATAGCCACTGTCGGCTTCGAAGGCGCCCATCGCGTCGCCCAGTTCCGCATCGAGCCGGGCAACATGAAGGCGGCGTTCCGCGAACTCGACTTCCTCGTGCCGCGCAACGAGCTGCGCATGAACCGCGGCTTCGAGACGGTGGCTTATTCTCCCCAGAAGGGCAGCCTCGTCGTGGTTTCCGAAAAGAGCCTCGACAAGGCAGGCAACATCTTCGCAGCCGTGCTCGAAGGGCCCGACAAGGGCGTCTTCACCGTCCGTCGCGCCGGCGACTTCGACATCACCGACGGCGCCTTTCTGCCGGATGGCGACCTGTTGCTGCTCGAACGCAGCTTCTCCATGGCCTCGGGCGTGAAGATGCGGCTCAGGCGCATTGGCTCGGAAACCATCGCCAAGGGCAAGGTCGCAGACGGCCCCGTTCTGTTCGAGGCCAACATGGCTTACCAGATCGACAACATGGAAGGTCTCGACGTCTGGCAGCGCCCTGACGGGGCCCAGATGGTGTCGATCATCTCCGACGACAACCACTCGATCCTGCAGCGCAATCTCTACCTGGAATTCATCCTGCACGGGGATTGAGTTTTCCCGTAGCAGCCCCTGTCGGGCGCAGCGCATCGGTGCGGGACGCTGCCTATCGCGTACCCCAAGTCCTGACCTCTCCGGCAAATGGAAGGGGGCCATTCCGACCGCACCGGCCGTTGAAAAACAGCGCCGACCACGGTGCCGCAAATCCGGAGCCTCGGCGCACACAGCGCAAAAAAAAGCGAGGGGTCCCCCAACCCCTCGCTGCCCAACTTTTGGCCCCGGAGCATTCTCTCCGGAAGGCTATCGGGCGATCAGGCCGCCAGATGGTTCGCTGCGGCCTGCGCGTAGTTGCGGCCGAAACGGTTGGCGAGGAAGGTGTCGAGCGCGATGTCTTCCTGGCGGATGAAGCCTTTCTGCGGCAGAGCGCCGTTGGCCAGCATGTCGAGCACGGCGCAGATGCCTGAAGCCGTGGTGATCTGGATGGCGCTGCGCGTCAGCTTGCCGAGCTGGCGGCTGTAGATCTTGTTGGCGTAGCTCTCCTGCAGCAGGCGTCCGCCCTTGCGGCCGCTGACGGTAACGAAGATCACCACCACGTCCTGCAGCGTCGCCGGCAGGGCGTTTTCCAGGATGTCCTTCAGCACTTCGCGGCGATGGCGCAGGCCGAGATCGTTGAGCAGCGCCTTCATGATCGCGGCGTGGCCGGGATAGCGGATGGTGCGATAGTTGAGCGTGCGCACCTTGCCTTCATAGGTCTCGCACAGCGTGCCGAGGCCACCTGAGGTGTTGAAGGCTTCGTAGGTGATGCCGTCGAGAGAGAATTCCTCGCGCTCCTCGAGCGGCGGAACCTCGATCAGCTGGCCCTCGACGATCGCCTCGCAAGGCTCACAATATTCGTTGATGACGCCGTCGGTGCTCCAGGTCAGATTGTAGTTGAGCGCGTTCGACGGGTACTGCGGCAGGGCGCCGACGCGCATGCGCACGCTCTCCAGCGAATCGAAACGCTTGGCGAGGTCGTTGGCGACGATCGAGATGAAGCCCGGGGCGAGGCCGCACTGCGGGATGAAGGCGCTGTTGGCCTTGCCCGCCAGTTCCTTGACGATGCGGGTCGAAGCGACGTCCTCGGTCAGGTCGAGATAGTGCACGCCGGCCTTGGCGGCGGCTTCGGCGATTTTGGTGGTCAGGTGGAAGGGGGCAGCCGACATCACGGCGAACTTGCCGGCCAGGACGCCGTCGAGCGCGCTGGCCTCCGAGATCTCGACCTGCTTGGTCGCGACATTGCCGCCGACTTCCAGCGCGTCGAGCGCTGCCTGCGAGCGGTCGACCACTGTCACCTGATAGTCGCCGGTTTCCGCCAGCATGTCGGCGATGGTCGAGCCGATCTTGCCTGCGCCTACGACAACGATTTGCTTCATGGTCTGTCCCCTTGGAATGGAATTTCGTGCGCGATTCTACGGCCGTGTCTCGTCGAAAGGCAGTATCGAGAACGACGAAAAGACGGTATGTTTTGAGCATATCGACGACAGGTATGTGCGAAATGACGACCGGCCCAGACGCTGCCCTGCTGAATCTGTTGCGCGAGAACGCGCGCGCCTCGACGGCAGACCTGGCCCGCAAGCTCGGTGTGTCCAGGACAACCGTGCAGAGCCGGCTGGAACGGCTGGAAAAGCGCGGGGTGATCGCCGGCTACAGCGTCAGGCTGTCGGCCGATTACGAGAAGAACCTCGTCCGCGCCCATATCCTGGTTACGGCGCTGCCCAAGGTGTCGGCTGCAGTGGAGGCGGTGCTGCGCCGCATCCCCGAGGTGCGCACCCTGCATTCGGTGAGCGGCAATTTCGACATGATCGTCGTGGTCGAGGCACCGTCGGTGCGTGACCTCGACGTGCTGATCGACAGGATCGGTGCGCTCGAAGGCGTCGAGCGCACGTTGTCGTCGATCATCCTGTCGACGCGGATAGACCGGTAGTCACTCGATGTCGTGCATGCTGCGACGAAAGACGATCTCGCCGCCGATGATCTCGCCCGATTCGCTGAAGCCCATCTGACGGTAGAGCTCCATTGCCACATCGTTTCCGGGCGCCACGCTGAGCGTCACCTGGCTGCAGCCCGGCAGCCTGGACATCAGCCTCAGCAACTCGTCGAGCGCCTTGCGGCCATAGCCGAGCCGCTGGTAGCGCTGGTCCACCATCAGCCGATAAATCCAGTAATTGCCGTCGTCGGGGTCGAGCGCATACATGGCGAAGCCGACGGCGACATCGGCGTCGTAGATGGCCAGCGGCACGCAATGGTCGCCGTCCTCCGCCTCGTCGATCGAATCGGCGTTGGTGACCACGAACCCCTGTTGCGAGCGGCGCACCTGGAGCTGAAGAACCTTTTCGCGCTCGGCAGGGCCCAGTGGCTTCAACGTGACTTGCATCTGCGGACCTCGGTATGAGGTCGCAGCGTCTAGCGTCGCAGGATTACGGGAGCATGGCGCCGGCGTCAGGCCAGCGCCGGCTGGCTCCAGCGCGCGGCGATCAGCCGGTAGGGCACCAGCGCGAAGAGGCCTATCAGCAGCTTCACCGTGAGGTCGCCCAGCGCCCACGACACCCAGCGCGCCGCCTCGACCGACATGACGCCGAACAGGGGAGCGGCCTCAAGCGCGAAACCGTCCTCCGGGCCGAGGAAGGCAAAGGCGACGGAGAAGGCGATGCCGAAGAAGATGATGGTGTCGAAGACCGAGCCGACGAGGGTGCCGACGATCGGAGCGCGCCACCAGCTCTGGCGACGCAGCCAGTTGAACACGGTCACGTCGAGCAGCTGGCCGACCAGGAACGCGGTACCCGACGCAAGCGCGATGCGCGCCAGGCGGCCGGGCGCGGTCTCGAAAGGAATCAGCCCGAACCTGAACAGCAGCGGCGGAAGCACGATCGAGCAGACCACTGCCGTCATGAAGCCGACGAAAACGATTCGCCGGGCCATCTTCGGCCCATAGCGCCGGTTGGCGAGGTCGGTGACCAGGAAGGAGAAGGGGTAGGTGAAGGCGCCCCAGGTCAGGATATCGGCAAGGGCCAGCGATCCGACCTGTCCCTGCATCGGGAACTGGACGAGGATGTTGGAGGCGACGACGACAAGCGCCATGGCCACCACAAAGGGTAGATAACGAGAACCGGAGTTCATTTTTTTATCCTGGGTAATGGAACCAGTTTGTCCGGGCGATGCCCGGCCGTTGGTCGGAGCCTCGTCATCCTTGCGGCGTCAGAGGCTCCAGGCGGTCGTCCCCCGCCTTAAAATCGATCAGGCAGCAGCCTGTTCGGCAGTCTTCTTGGCGATCTGCTTCTTGAGCAGACGGGCGCGCTGCGACAGTTCTTCAGCGTCGGCCTTGGCCAGGAAGGCGTCGAGACCACCGCGATGCTCGACCGAGCGGAGCGCGTTGGCCGAAATGCGCAGGCGGACGTTCTGGTTCAGAACTTCCGAGATGAGCGTGACATTGACCAGGTTCGGCAGGAAGCGACGACGGGTCTTGTTGTTGGCGTGGCTCACATTGTTGCCGGTCATGACGGCCTTACCGGTGAGTTCGCAAGCGCGGGACATGTTACATACCTTCAGTTCTGGCGGACCAAGCGGCTGTGACGCACCTAATGGCGCGCGGTCTCAGTCAGGCGGCCTCATGGAAAAAGTTGGCGTTCCATAGTTGCATTTCACAGCCTCGTCAAGCGCTCCGTGGTCTCGGACAGGTTGTCCCCAGTTCCACAGAAAGGCCGGATTTGCCTTTATAACCAGCTGCGAGGGACATCACCAGCCGGAAGCCAGCTTCCGCTGACGATGAGGTATAGCCTTAGATGCTCCGCCTGTTGCCCGCCCTGATCGCCGTTGCGCTTGCCGTCCTGCCCCTGGAGGCGCGGGCGGCGGAAAAAAACTTCAGCGGCGACTATTCATTGTCCTTCCTGGGCATTCCCGTCGCCAAGGCGACCTTCGACAGCAGTTATGACGGCAACGCCTACAAGGTGAACGGCAAGGTCTCGAGCGCCGGGCTTGCGGCATTCTTCGACGACACGCGCGGCACCATCTCGTCGCGCGGCAGCTTCGGCGACGGCGGCACGCGTCCAAGCGCATTCCGGGCCGACTATGTCTCCGGCAAGAAGGCATCGCTGGTCGATGTGCGCTTTTCGGGCGATCGTGTCACCAGCACCGAAGTCGTGCCGCCGCCCAAGAAGCGCGGCTCGACCTGGATACCGCTCGGCGCCGACGATCTCCGCGCCGTGTCCGACCCGATCGCGGCGACCGTCATCAAGGCGTCCAGCCTCGACCGCGTCTGTGGCCGCACCGTCAAGATGTATGATGGCGAGCTGCGCGCCGATCTCAGGCTGACCGAAGTGTCGCGCAAGAAGATGTCGGTCAAGGGGTTCTCCGGCGACACGGTCACCTGCCGCATGGGTTTCCAGCCGGTCTCGGGCTATCGAACCGACAAGAAGGCGCTGACCTTCCTGCGCGACCGCAGCCGCATCATGGTGACATTTGCGCCGCTCGGCGAAACCGGCGTATATGCCCCGATCTACGCCACCGTAAGCACCGAGATCGGAACGATCACAGTGAAGGCACGGCGATTCGAAGCCACCAATTGAGCATGCGCCGAAAACCGGGAGCGGTCTTCGGACGCGGTCATGCTCCAGGACAAAAGGCGCCAGCGCGCCGGGAGGGGTAAGTGGGGCGCGCGACTTTGATCGGATTCTCGGCAGTGGCCATGTGGGCGCTGCTGGCCCTGCTCACCGATGCGTCAGGCACCGTGCCGCCGTTCCTGATGTCGGCGATCACCTTTGCCATCGGTACCTGCGTCGGTCTTGTCGCGCGGCTGTTCATGTCCAAGCCCGAGACGCCGAAAAAGATCCCGCTTCAGGTCTGGGTCATCGGCATCGCCGGCCTGTTCGGCTACCATTTCTTCTACTTCACCGCGCTGCGCAACGCGCCGGCGGTCGAGGCCAGCCTGATCGCCTATCTCTGGCCGTTGTTCATCGTTCTGGGCTCGGCGCTGATGCCGGGCGAACGCCTGCGCTGGAACCACATCGCCGGCGCGCTGATGGGCCTTGCCGGCACCTTCCTGATCGTCACCAAGGGCGGCGGGCTCGCCTTCGACGCACGCTACAGCTTCGGCTATGCCATGGCCTTCGTCTGCGCCTTCCTGTGGTCGGGCTATTCGCTTCTGTCGCGGCGTTTCCCCTCGGTGCCGACATCTGTTGTCACCTGGTTCTGCCTGGCGACCTCGATACTGTCCTTCGCCTGCCATCTGGCGCTTGAAGAGACCGTCTTGCCGGCCAATACCGGCCAGTGGCTCGCCGTGCTCGGTCTCGGCCTGATGCCGGTGGGTGCTGCCTTCTACGCCTGGGACATCGGCGTCAAGCGCGGCAACATCCAGGTCCTGGGCGCGGCCAGCTACGCCGCACCGTTGTTGTCGACGCTGGTGCTCATCGCTGCGGGTTTCGCCGAGCCATCCCTGCGCGTTCTCGCTGCCTGCGTGCTCATCACCGGCGGCGCCGTGCTTGCAGCAAAGTCGCTCATTTTCCGCGACCGCTCGTCGCCGGCCACCAATGGGGCAGGGGCCTGAGCCATCGCTCAGTCACCGAACGTGCCGCACCTCACTGTACCGGGGCAGTGCCGGGTCGCCCTGGACCTCGAGTTGACCGCTGTCGATCAGTGAATGAACGGCAGCGAGATATTTGTCGTAGACCGGATCTGGATCGTTGGTGCCGAGAGGACCCAAGATCATTGCCGTCCGCATAGACTCGCCGCGCTCCATCGCTGTCATGGCAATCACCATGGCGATCTTTTGCCACCGGTCCTTGCATCGAGACAGAACCTCGGACTGAAGATCCTCCATTCGCCGACCTCCCCGCCGAGACCTAACCCGGCTGCCAGCCGGGCTCGGCCAGCTCGAACTGGGTGAATTCGAAGCCGGGCGAGACGGTGCAGCCGACAAGCGTCCAGTCGCCGAGGCTGCGCGCCGTCTGCCACCAGCCCGGCGGAACCACCAGCTGCGGTCGCTCGCCGGCAGCCAAATTGACGCCCAGGACGTCCGCGCTCACTTCTCCGCCAGGCGGGCATATCTTCAACTCGATCGGCGCGCCGGCATGGTAATGCCAGAGTTCGGCGGCGTCCTTGACCCGGTGCCAGGCCGAGACGTCGCCGTGCTCGAGCAGGAAGTAGATCGCCGTCAGATTGCCGCGCGCGCCATGTGGCCCGCCCTCAGGATTGTCGCGAAAGGTCTCGACAAACCAGCCGCCCTCGGGGTGGCGGCGCATGCCAAGCGTGGCGATGATCTCGGCTGCCTGCATGATTAGAAATTGTCCTTGCGTCTGCGGATTTCGGCGAAAACGTCGACGTCCTTTGCCCTCTCCATGCCGAGATGCTTGCGGATGGCGGGATCGGACCAGCGCAGGAACGGGTTGGTGGCGAGTTCCTCGCCGATGGTCGTCGGCAGCGTCGGCTTGCCCTCGGCCCGCAGCTTCTCGATCTTGTCGGCGCGGGCACGAAGCGCGGCATTGTCGGGATCGATCGTCAGGGCAAAGCGCGCATTGGACAGCGTGTATTCGTGCCCGCAATAGATCACGGTGTCGGTTGGCAAAGCGGCGAGCTTCTTCAGCGATTCGAACATCACCGGTGCGGGGCGCTCGAACAGTCGCCCGCAGCCCAGCGCAAACAGCGTGTCGGCGGTGAAGGCCACCTTCGACTTCGGCAGGTAGTAGCAGACATGGCCGGCGGTGTGGCCCGGCGTCTCGATGACCTCGATGGTCTCGTTGCCGAAGGGGATCACCGAGCCCTCCTCGACCGTGTCGTCGATCCCGGGGATCTTGTCGCGTTCCGCCTCCGGCCCGATGATGCGCAGCTTGTAGCGCCGCTTCAGGGCAAGGTTGGCTTCGACATGGTCGCCATGGTGATGGGTCGTCAGGATCGTCGACGGCGTCCAGCCGCTATGGGTGATGGCATCGATGATCGGCGCCTCCTCGGGCGCGTCGACAATGGCGGTCTCGCCTGTTTCGCTGTCGTGCAGCAGTGCGCCGAAATTGTCGGTGCGGCACATGAAAAGCTTGATCTCGACGGCCATGGCAGAACTCCCTTTCGAGGGCGACGATAGGGCGGGCGGATTGCCCTGTCATCCAAATAGCGCGCCGCAGCGCGGGCGAAACGGAAGCGGTCGTTGAAGTCCCGGTCGAGCCCGGCTACCGTCCGGCGATGAACTCCGACATCGTCGACCTCCGCTCCTTCTATTCCACGCCGCTCGGGCGTCTGGCCGAGCACTCCATCACCATGGCGCTGTCGTCGGTGTGGGCGGGCGTGCCGAACGAGCGGCTGGTCGGACTCGGCTACACGCTGCCCTGGCTCGATCGCTTCGGGGCCGATGCCGAGCGGGTGTTCGCCTTCATGCCGGCGACGCAAGGCGCAGTCGTCTGGCCGGCGCAGGGCCCGTCGTCGACGGCGCTGGTGTTCGACGAGGAGCTGCCGCTGGTCGATTCGTCCATCGACAGGATGCTGCTGGTCCATTCGCTGGAGCATGCCGAAAGCCCGCGCGAGACGCTGAAGGAGATCTGGCGGGTGCTGTCGCCAGCCGGCCGCGTCGTGATCGTGGTGCCCAACCGTCGCGGCGTCTGGGCGCGCTTCGAACATACGCCCTTCGGCACCGGCCGGCCGTTCTCGCCGGGCCAGCTCAACGAACTTCTGCGCGACGCCAATTTCACAGTCGCCTCGTGGTCGGATGCGCTGCATTTCCCGCCCTCGCAGCGCAAGTGGATGATGCGCTTCGACCATCTGTTCGAGAGCCTTGGTCGCCGCTTCTGGCCGATCTTCTCCGGCGTCATCGTGGTCGAGGCGCAAAAGCGCGTTTATCAGGGCATACCTGTCGCGCAGCGCGCCTCGCGCCGCGTTTTCGTGCCTGTTTTGTCGCCGTCAGGCGCGACGCGTGGCTTCCCGGCGCTGAGGCGGTCGCGCGAGGATGACGAAAAGGACAAGCCGCTTTCGGTTTCGTGAATTGTCGAAGCCTTAAAATGGCACCTCCTGCTCCCTAGATTGCGTAAACGGGGGCAACGCGCCGAAAACGGCGACAACAGCAGGAAATTCCACCCTGACCGACGTCATCATCCGCGAAAAACGCACCGAGCTGCATGCGGCCGGCAAGCGTGCCATGCTCATCGTCAATCCGCGCGCGCGGCGCGGCGGCGGGTCGATCGCAGAGGCGCGCAAGGTGTTGGAAGGCGCTGGCATCGTCATCGAGGAGATGGCGACCAGCAAGGACGAGAACGCCTCCGAGCTGATCTCGCGCAATGCCGATCATTTCGACATGGCGATCGTCGGTGGCGGCGACGGCACGCTCAACAATGCCGCGGCCGGGCTTGCCTATACGGGGCTGACACTCGGTGTCCTGCCGCTCGGCACCGCCAACGATTTCGCCCGAACCATGGGCATCCCGCCAGATCCGATCAAGGCGGCCGAGATCATCGCCGAGGGCCGCGAGACGCTTGTCGATCTGGGCGAGGTCAACGGTCACCTGTTCTTCAACGTCGCCAGCATCGGCTTCAGTGCCGAGCTTGCGGCGGAACTCACCGAGCACGCCAAGAAGCGCTGGGGCACGCTGGGCTACGGTATCGTTGCTGCGCGCCTTCTGATGCGCTCCCGGCTGTTCACCGCCTATGTCGACCATGACGACGTGACCGAGAAGATCCGCACCATGCAGGTCTCGGTCGGCAACGGGCGCCACTATGGCGGCGGCATGACGGTGGAGGAAACGGCGACGGCCGACGATGGCTGGCTCGACCTTTACAGCCTCGAGGTCGACCACTGGTGGCGGCTGCTGCGCCTGCTGCCCAGCCTGCGCCGGGGCACGCAAGGGCAATGGGACGATGTCCGCGCGTTCAAGACGACCGGGGTGACGATCCGCACAAAGCAGCCGCGACCGGTCAACACCGACGGCGAGCTGGTGACCTGGACGCCGGCGCATTTCCGTATCCGGCCGAAATCCGTGCGGGTGTTCGCGCCGAAGGGATAGGGACGGCTCGGCGCGGCGTTCACAATCATGTTCCGGACACGGGTGATACGCGTCCGGTAGACAGTGGCAGAATGGTGCTTGGGTCTCGATTCGGGCAGTGTGGGCCAGTGGAAGGAACGCATCCATGCCAAGCCAATCGTTCGACAGGGCCAATCGCGAACCGCTGGTTCCCGAGTTTGACGGCGGCGGCTTCCTCGGCCATCTCAAGATGGCGCGACAGGCCCTGGCCGGTTCGCCGGTGCGCCGGACGCTCACCTGGCTCAGTCTTTCCATCATTGTCATCATCATCGGCACATCGATTGGCCAGATCCTGCTCAATCGTTGGAACAAGCCCTTTTACGACGCGCTGGAACGCCGCGACTTTCCCGCCTTCATGGACCAGCTTCTGGTCTTTGCAGCCATTGCCGCCGGGTTGCTCGTGCTCAACGTCGCCCAGCAATGGCTCAACCAGATGATCCGGCTCAAGCTGCGCGAGGGGCTGACGCTCGACCTGATCGGCGAGTGGCTGCGGCCGGGCCGCGCCTTCCGCCTCGCCAATGCGGGTGCCGTCGGCGTCAATCCCGACCAGCGCATGCAGCAGGACGCCGGCCATCTCGCCGACCTCACCACGGATCTGGGCATCGGCCTGCTGCAGGCCTCCATCCTGCTCGCTTCCTTCGTCGGCGTGTTGTGGAGCCTGTCGTCCGGCTTCGTCTTCCATGTCGGCGGCAGCTCCTTCGCCATTCCAGGCTACATGGTCTGGGCGGCCTTCATCTATGCCGGCTCGGCGTCGTGGCTGAGCTGGCTGGTCGGCCGGCCGCTGATCACCGAAAACAGCGAGCGTTATTCGCGCGAGGCCGAACTGCGGTTTTCGATGGTGCGCATCAACCAGAACATCGACGCCATCGCACTCGCCCGCGGCGAGGCGGACGAGGTGCGGCGGCTCGAGACCGATCTCGGCGGCGTGCTCAACGCCATGCGCCGCATCTTCGCCACCCAGATCAACCTCGCCTGGGTCACTGACGGTTATGGCTGGTTCACGGTCGTCGCGCCGATCCTGGTCGCGGCACCTGTCTATTTCGCCGGCGACATCAGCTTCGGCGGGCTGATGATGGCGGTTGGCGCCTTCAATCAGGTCCACGCCTCGCTGCGCTGGTTCATCAACAATGTCGGCGCTATTGCCGACTGGCGCGCCACGCTGATGCGCGTCGGCGTCATCCGCAGCGTGCTGGTCGCCGCCGACGTGCTGCATGACAAGGAAGATCGCATCGGCTTCACCGAAAGCAGCGATGGCAGCCTAGCCTTCGACCAGCTGGAGATTGCTTCGCCCAGCGGCTGCACCAAGCTGTCTGAGCCGCATGTGCGGGTCAAGCCGGGCGAAAGGGTGCTGATCGTCGGCGAGGCAGGTGCGGGCAAGACGCTGCTGTTTCGGGCGCTCGCCGGTCTCTGGCCGTGGGGGCGCGGGCGCATCGAGCTGCCGGCCGGCAACCAGATCACCTTCCTGCCGCGCCAGTCCTACCTGCCGCCGGGCTCGCTGCGCGACGTGCTGGCCTATCCCACGGCAGACCGGACCTTCGAGGATGCCGAGTTCGTGGCCTCGCTCGGCGCCGTCGGCCTCGACCGGCTGGTGCCGTCGCTCGATCGGACCGCACCTTGGGCCGAGGAGCTGAACAGCGACGAGTTGCGGCTGCTCGCCTTTGCCCGGCTCAGGCTGCACCGGCCCGATTGGGTGATCGTCGACGAGGCTTTCGACACGCTCGATGTCGCCGCCCATGAACGGGTGAGTGCGATGTTCGAGGGCGAGCTGGCTGGCACCGGCATCATCTATTTCAGCCCGACCCGCCACAATGGCGGGCTGTTCGACCGCACCGTCCACCTTGCCAGGGACAAGCGCGGACCGGCGCTGAGGCGGATACACATCAAGGAGATGGCCCAGGCATCCGCCACGATCTGACGTGGTCCCTGCAGGCCCGCCGGAGCGGGCGGGCCTGCAGCTGTCGCCTCAGTGCGCTGCGACGCGATTTTCCGGGCGGGGCTCCGGCAGGCCGGATGATTTTCCGGCGCCAAAAAGCGCAAAGCTGATCGCCGCCAGCACCCACACGCCGATGCCGCCATAGAGCATCACCCAGTGGAAGCCATTGACCAGTGCGGCGTGGGCGATGTCAGCAGGGACGTCGAGAGCGCCCTGGGTTCCGTCGATCGCACCTCCAGCGGCAATACGCTCGGCCAGAGCCCGCAGCTGGCCGCCGTCGGCAGTTCCGGGCAAGGCGTCGCGCAGGCCCGCAAGGATGCCCTCGACCAGGACGAAGCCCATCACCGCGATGTTGACGGCGAGCGCTATCAGCCTGGCGCTGGCGTCGATGCCCGAGGCCATGCCGGCGCGGCTGGCCGGCACCGAGCCTGTGGTCATGTTGGTGGCGGGCGTGGTCGTCAGGCCGAGGCCGATGCCGGCGATCAGCGCGCCGGGCAGCACGGTCAGCCCGCTTGCCCCTTCGACCGGGCTGCCCAGCCACATGGCGATGAAGCCGAGGCCGATGGTGAAAAGGCCGAGCGGGATGACGACGCGGGGGCTGGTGCGCAGCAAAAGGTACTGCGCCACCGGCGACATCACCAGGAACGGCACCGTATAGGCAAGCACGGCCAGGCCGGTTTCGGTGCTGTCATAGCCAAGGCCTGCGGTGAAGTAGATCGGCATGTAGACCATGAACGGCCAGTAGCTGAAGTTCATGCCGACGCAGCCGACGATGGCGCCGGAGAAGTCGCGGATCCTAAACACCGAGAAGTCGAACATCGGGTGCGGATGCAGCCGCTCGACCGCAACGAAGGCGATCAGGCCGATGAGCGTCGCCGCGGCAATGGCAAGGGCTGTCGGGCTGAGAAAGCCGAGATCGGCGCCCTGGGTGATGTAGTAGGTCAGCCCGAAGACCGCAGCACTCAGGATGACGATGCCGGGCAGATCCAGCTTCTTGGCCTGCGGATCTCGCGATTCTCCAACGCTGATGAAAGTCAGAGCCAGGCACAGCAGCGCCAGGGGCGCGTGCACGAGGAATACCCACTGCCATGTCGACAGGGCCACGATCATGCCGCCGATGATCGGCCCGAAGCCCAGGCCGATGCCGGAAATAACGCCCCAGACGGCGAAGGCGCTGCCGCGTGCCTTGGCGTCCTGGAACTGGTGCGAGAGAATGGCGATCGAGCAGATGAACATGGCGCCGCCGGCCATGCCCTGCAGGAAGCGGCTGGCGATCAGCACCGTCGTGTTGGGGGCAAGGCCGCACATCAGGGACGTCACGCCAAAGGCGGCAACCGTGATGGCAAAAACCAGCCGGCGCCCGAAACGGTCGGCCAGCGTGCCGGTCGCCATCAGCACCGTCGTGCAGGCGATGGTGTAGGCGTTCATGATCCACTGCATGTCCTTGAAGTCGGCCTGCAGCACATGTTCGAGCGTCGGCAGGATCACCGGTATGCTCGATATCTCAAGGCCGAACATCAGCGCGGACAGGCAGATCGCCCCCAGCGCCAGACTGTCTCTACTCGTCAGCTTCATCCCGTGTCTCCGGCTGGCGGTGGCGGAGGGAGGAGGTCCGGCGCCGCTGGTTGTTTGGAAACAGCTGAGATAGGCGAAGCTTGAACATGCATAAATGCTATGCAAACCTATATCAGTGATAACAAATCAGGATGAATGAGATGCTGTGGCTCGACGCCGAGGCCGTGCGCAACTTCGTTTTGGTCGCGGATCTGCAGAGCTTTACGCGGGCCGCCGACGCCATGGGCTCGACCCAGGCGGCGGTCAGCGTCAAGCTCAAGCGGCTGGAGGAACGCATCGGCCGCAAGCTGATCGAACGCACCCCGCGCCGCGTCAGGCTGTCGGCAGACGGTGCGTTGTTCATCGAATCGGCGCGTGCCTTCCTCGCTGCGCATGACTATGCCGTCGCAGGCCTGTCGTGCTCGGCGCGGCGCTTCACGCTCGGCATTGCCGGCCATGTCGCCGGACCGGAGGTGACGACGCTGCTCGCGCGCCTCAGCCAGCACGACCCGGCGCTGACCATCGAGGTCCAGGTCGACAATTCAACGCTGCTGCTCGACGCCTTCGACCGTGGCAAGCTCGACGCGGCAATCGTCAGGCGCGAGGATGATCGCCGCGACGGCGAGGTGTTGGGACCGGAGCATTTCGGCTGGTTCGCGACACCAGAGTTCGATCATCGCCCGGGCGAGCCGATCCGACTGGCGACGCTGTCGCGGCTGTGCGGTGTTCGCGATCTGGCGACGCGCACGCTCGACGATGCCGGCATTCCCTGGGTCGAGGTGTTCGTCGGCGGCGGCTCTTCGATGGTCACGGCGGCGGTTTCGGCTGGGCTCGCTACTGCGGTTTTCCCCAGCCGCCTCGCGCCTCCCGGAACCGTCGAGGTCAGCCGCAAGTTCGGCCTTCCCGACGTTCCCGCAACAGAAATCGTGCTGCACTCGACGCTGACCGACCGCCGCTCACGAGAAGCACTACGCATCCTCGCCTGTGCCTTCCACGAGCACCGGGCGAAGGCGGGGTAGGGTGCTTTGGGACCGCGCCCGAATACCGGACGCGGTCATTCAGCGGTCGGCTAACGATCCTTGCCGATGTTCTCCAGATCGTAGGCCGTGGTCTGGTAGACCCGGTTGATCCAGTTGCCGAACAGCAGGTGGGCATGCGAGCGCCAGCGGTTCAGCGGACGGCGCTGCGGATCGTTGTCGGGGTAATATTCGTGCGGTACGGCGATGGTCACGCCGGCGGCCACGTCACGATCGTACTCTTCCTTGAGCGAGGTCGAATCGTATTCGATGTGGTTGAACATGTAGAGCCGGTTGCCGGCTTCTTCGGCCAAAAGGCTCGGACCGGTGTCTTCCGATTCCATCAAAAGTTCCAGGCCGGAGCCCTCGGGAATGTCGGCGGCGCGAACCTCGGTCCAGCGCGACACCGGGATGGCGAAATCGTCCGAGAAGCCGGCGAGATAAGGTGAGGCAGGCGCGTTGTTGTTGTGCCGGAACACGCCGAACGCCTTTTCTTCCAGCGTGTGCTTGGGAACGCGGTGGAAATGCCATGCGGCCGCCATCGCTCCCCAGCAGATGAAGAACGGCGAATGCACGTTGGTCGTGGTCCAGTCCATGATCTGCTTGAGTTCGTCCCAGTAGGTCACTTCCTCGAACGGCAGCAGTTCAACCGGCGCACCGGTGATGATGAAGCCGTCGAACTTGCGATCCTTCACCTCCTCCCAGGTCTGGTAGAAGGCGATGAGGTGGTCCTCCGAGGTGTTCTTGGCCTTGTGGGTGCCGATACGCACCAGCGTCAGCTCGACCTGCAGGGGGCTGGCGCCGATCAGGCGCGCGATCTGGGTCTCCGTCCTGACCTTGTTGGGCATGAGGTTGAGCAGGCCGATCTGCAGCGGGCGGATGTCCTGGCGGAGAGCGGTCTGCTCGTCCATGATGGACACGCCCTCTTTCACCAGCACTTCGCGGGCGGGGAGTTGATCCGGGATCTTGATCGGCATTGCGCGACCTCCAAAAAACAAAACCGGCATTGCTGTCGCAAAGCCGGTTTACGGATCGCAAACGGCCCTTTAGCGACTTGTTTAACGTGGCTGCAAGCCGACCGGCCAAATCACCACGGGTCTATGCGCTGCTATTACGCCCGGTGGCCGATTGCGTCAACAGCGGCCCAATGGTCCAGCCAGACGGGCCAGTTTCGCCGGTTTTCCTCGACATTGGCTGTTACGGGGGGTATTTCCGCTGCGGCCTCCATCCGGAGGCGCCAATCCAGGATTTTCGACATGACCAAGGCACCTGAGCAGATTCGCCCCGAACCCCGCGCCGGCATCATGGACATCGCAGCTTATGTCCCCGGCAAGAGCGCGGCTCCCGCAGGCGTCACCAAGGTCCATAAGCTCTCGTCGAACGAAAATCCGCTGGGTGCTTCGCCTCATGCCATCGAGGCGGTGCAGAAGCTCGCCGGCAAGATGGAGTATTATCCAGACGGGTCGGCGTCACGCCTGAGACAGGCGATCGCGGCGACCCATGGGCTCAACCCGGCCAACATCCTGTGCACGAACGGCTCCGACGAGGTGCTGGGCCTGCTGGCGCAGAGCTACCTCTCGCCGGGCGACGAGGCCGTCTACACCGAGCACGGCTTCATGGTCTACAAGATCTACACCCAGGCAGCGGGCGCCATTCCCGTCGTTGCCAAGGAAGATGGCGAGAAGGCCAGCGTCGACAACATCATTGCGGCGCTGACGCCCAACACCAGGATCGTCTTCCTCGCCAACCCCAACAACCCGACCGGCACCTATCTGCCGTTCGAGGAGGTGCGTCGCCTGCATGCGGCGCTGCCGAAGAACGTGCTGCTCGTGCTGGACGCCGCCTATGCCGAATATGTCCGCCGTAACGACTACGAGGCGGGCGTTGAACTGGTCGCGGCCAACGAGAACGTTGTCATGACGCGCACCTTCTCGAAGATCCATGGCCTCGGCGGCATGCGCATCGGCTGGATCTATGCGCCGTCGCACGTCATCGACGTGCTCGAGCGCATGCGCGGCCCGTTCAACGTCAATGCGGCGGCGATCGAGGCCGGCGTGGCGGCGATCCAGGACCGCGGCCATGTCGAGCGCACCGTTGCCCACAACACCCACTGGGCGGAGTGGCTGGTCACGGAGTTCGAGGCGCTCGGCCTGCGCGTCACGCCTTCGGTCGGCAACTTCCTGCTGGTTCACTTCCCCGAGGACGGCAAGCATTCGGCCGCGGCAGCAGACGATTATCTTCTGGCGCGCGGTTATATTCTGCGCAGGGTCTCCGGCTACGGTTTCCCCAATGCGCTGCGCATGACCGTCGGCACCGAAGAGGCAAATCGCGGTGTCATTGCTGCCCTCACCGAATTCCTGAGAAGTTGAAAAATGTCCGAACCTCTCTTTGACAAGATCGCCCTTCTGGGTATCGGCCTGATCGGCTCGTCGCTGGCCCGCGTCATTCGCCGCGAAGGGCTTGCCCGCCATATCGCCATCTCCACCCGCAGTGCATCGACGCTTGCCCGCGCCGAGGAACTCGGGCTCGGCGACAGCTATTCGACCGACGCCAAGGCGGCGGTGAAGGATGCAGACCTCGTCATCGTCTCGGTGCCGGTGGGCTCGTCCGGCGCCGTGGCTGCCGATATTGCGACAGCCCTGAAGCCGGGCGCCATCCTCACCGATGTCGGCTCGACCAAGGCCTCCGTCATTGCCCAGATGGCCCCACACGTGCCCGCTGGCGTGCACTTCATCCCCGGCCACCCGCTGGCCGGTACCGAGAAGTCGGGCCCGGACGCCGGCTTCGCCGAGCTGTTCGAGAACCGCTGGTGCATCTTCACGCCGCTTCCGGATACCGATCCGGTGGCGCTCGAGAAGCTGTCGGAGTTCTGGCGCCGCTGCGGCTCCAACATCGACACGATGGACCCCGAGCATCACGACATGACGCTCGCCATCGTCTCGCACCTGCCACACATCATCGCCTACAACATCGTCGGCACCGCCGACGATCTCGAGGCGGTGACCAAGTCGGAAGTCATCAAATATTCGGCTTCGGGTTTCCGCGACTTCACCCGTCTCGCTGCCTCCGACCCAACCATGTGGCGCGACGTCTGCCTGCACAACAAGGACGCAATCCTGGAAATGCTGGCGCGCTTTTCGGAAGACCTCGCCTCGCTGCAGCGGGCGATCCGCTGGGGCGATGGCGACAAGCTGTTCGAGATGTTCACCCGCACTCGGGCCATCCGCCGCTCGATCATCGACGCAGGCCAGGAAGTCGACGTGCCGAACTTCGGCCGCGAAGCCATCGAGCATCCGGCGAAGGGTTAGCGAAAAGGGAAGAATGGCGAGTAGCGACTTGCCTTGGCCGTCCAGGCTGGGTTCGTCGCTACTCGCTACTCGCTACTCGCTACTCGCTACTCGCTACTCGCTATTCTTTGGCGCAGTCGTTGTTCCATTTCGGGTTCAGCGTCGTTCCGTAGAGTTTGAAGCACTGGTTGGGTGGCGACGAGAAACGCAGGTCGAACACCTGGCGCCAGCCTTCCCAGACCAGTCCCGTCTGCTCCCAGGCTTGCAGCCAGACATCCTTGGCATGGGGTGGCAGGATGTAGGTCTTCTTGTTGCCGATCGGCATGTCGCCGGTCTCGAATGATCTGGGCTCGCCGTTCTCGGTGTATTGCAGCTTGAATTTGGCGACGAAGCCACCTTCGTTGAATACCGTGATGTGGCCTTCAAGTGGCGGAACCGGCAGCGGCGGATTGGGCACCGTGTCGTTCAGCGCGCAGCTCCATTTGTCGCTCGTGAATTCGTAGTACCCGTCAAGCGGACATGACATTTTGTGAACCAGCATGGTCTTCTGCGCGGGGTCGATGTCGGACACCAGATAGTCCTGGAACGATGCCGAACCGGAGCGGAACACGGGAATGTCGCCGATGTGATGGATGAGACCGCAGGACTGATGGATGTGTCCGGCAAACACGGCTGACACTCCGTATTGCAACATCAGATTGTTGAAGATGGTGACGCCGGGCTCCACGAAATTATCGTGATAGTCGTGCAGGTTCACGATGATCACGTCGCCCCGATTGCGGGCGATGGCCAGGTCGTTTCGCAGCCAGTTGAATGACGACGTGATGAAGTAGAAATTGCGCCTTGCTGCACCAGCGTCCCAGGAATTCCAGTCGTCCTGGTAGGATGGGAAATTCTGCAGCTGGACGAAATGGACCCGACCGATGTTGAAAGAATAGGCAAGACTGCCCGTATAGTCGGTCCGCAGCTCGGGGAACTTGTAATAGGAGCTTTCGGTAAAATCGTATCGCAGGGAACCCGCTCTGGACTTTAGCCAGGCATACATGAAGTCGACCATCCGCGAGGCGCAGTTGTTGTTGTAGGAGTCGTCGACATTGTTCTGGTAGTCGTGGTTGCCGAGCCCGGGGTAGTACGGAACCTGCAGGATGCCGAACAGCTCGCGATACGCGTCGAGTTGCCAGTCGTGGCCGAAGGCGGTGAGATCGCCATTGGCGATCATGCCCTTGATCTCGAACGGACTGCTCTGATCCTTGCGGGTTCTCGCAAGGGTGTTCATGCTTTCATACTGCTCCCAGATCTGTCGCCGGGAATTTTCCTTGATTTGCTCTTCAGTCGTCAGACCGGGCGGTAGGATGCCGTCGTACCACGGGTACTGCGGGTCGGATGACCAAATCATGCCGAATGTCGTGTCAATCGCATTCATTGCCTGTTCCTCCGCTATCAGGGGGTAATCCCCTGCACGCAAAGATTGCATCCCGTGACCGTGCCGATGCAACAGGCAACTTAAGGCGGTAAAAGCCGGCGTTCGGCCGAACGCCGGCTCGGCCGCTGGAATGCTCTACAGCGGCTATTGAACGGCCGGCACCATCCCGAGCGGAATGAACCCCAGCATCGCCCGGCCCTTGGTCACCCTGAGTGGCAGGGTCGGTGCGTCGCCCAGAAATGCCAGGCCTGTGAACGCGGTCTCGATCTGCTTCTTCTGCTCTGGGATGACCTCGGCGAGGATACGCGACAGCTCGCGCGGGTTCTGGATGGTGACGCGCAGATTGGCATCGAGCAGGCCGTCGTCGCCGATCGACCACGGACCCGTGACCGCGGCACCGGTGTTGCCGCCAGAGGTGATCGTCATCGACCGGATCGTGCCGCCTTGGCCGCGCAAGCTCTTCTGGCCGCCGCCGAGCAGGCTGATGCCGTTGGTCAGCGACGTGTCGGCGCTGCCGTCGAGCAACGGCAGCTTGCGGCCTCGGAGGGCCTGCGGGTCGATCAGCAGGCCGGAGAAGGTGCCGGCGAGATCGATATCCATGCCGTTGGGGCGCAGGTGGAATTGCGTTTCGTCGGCAGTGAACAGCGGCATGTCGGGGCCGTCGATGAACGATGCCTGGCCGGTAAGCTTGCGCGTCTCGACCGACAGGCGCTCCGGCAGGGGATTTGCCACGCGCACGCTGGCATGCAGCAGGTCCCAGTTGAACTGAAGCTGCGGCAAGTCGGGAGCCGTCACGCGCAGCGGCCCGTCGAGTTCGAGCACCGAATGCATCGGCTGGTAGACCTGGGCCGCGGTGCGGAAGGCGCCGGCGCTGGCCGAGACGCGCAACGCTGAGTTCTCATATTCCACCCGGTCGCAGAACAGGCCGATGCGGAAGGGGAACCCCCTGACCGTGGGGTTGGCACAGTCGGCCGACACGCCATTCCGGTTCAGCTCGGCTATGCGCTGCTGCACCTCGCGTTCGGCCTTGCCGGCGAGCCAGAACCAGCCGGCGCTGTAACCGCCAAACAGCACGACGATGAACAGCGTCAGCCACAGGAAGCGGCGGCTGGAGTTCGGTTTCCGGTCTTGGCTTGACGTCATGCTCAGGCTCTCGTTAGTGCATGATCCCGGAAATCGGACCGGCTTCCGGAAGTCTCATGCGCGTGTTCAGATTGTTACAGCGTCTCTTGCGCGTCCGGTAGGAGGCGCGGCGCTGTAACGCGGGAGACCCGCAAACCACCAACAGGCTTGGCGATATGGGCGATTTTTGGGTTTTTGGCTATGGCTCGCTGATGTGGCGTCCGGGCTTCGCCCATGTGGAGACGCGCCGTGCCCGGTTGATGGGGTTTCGCCGCGCGCTGTGCATCCGCTCCTGGGTGCATCGCGGCACCGAGCAGCGCCCTGGACTGGTGCTCGGTCTCGACCGTGGCGGCTCCTGCGTCGGCATGGCGTTTCGCGTGCCGGGCGACCTGCGTGAAGAGGTGATTGCCTATCTCAGAGCGCGCGAACTGGTCACCAGCGTCTATCTCGAGCGCGAGTTCACCATCCAACTCGATCGCGACGGCGCGCGCGTGCCTGCCGTCTGCTACATCGCCGACCGCAAACACCATCAATATGCGGGCAAGCTCGACGCCGCCCATGCTGCCGAGATCGTCTCAGGGGCCGTCGGCCAGTCCGGCCGCAACGAAGACTATGTGTCGAGCGCCGTCGAGCATCTCAAGGCACTTGGCATCCGCGACCATTGGCTGGAAGAGGTGGCACGCCGCGTCGGCCCATGACGGCCTCTTGTCAGGAGGCAAGATCAACGCCCGTTTTTCGGCGGCACATCGTTGCGGACTTGCGCTAAGCATTGGCCATGCTTTTCCAACGACCTTCCGACGACACGCTTTATGCCGCACTGGTCGCGCGCGATCCTGGCTATGACGGCCTCGCCTATGTCGGAGTGACGTCGACCGGCATCTTCTGCCGGCTCACCTGTGCCGCCCGCAAACCCAAGCGCGAGAACGTCCGCTTCTTCGACACCACGGCCGAATGCCTGCATGCCGGCTTCCGTCCGTGCCAGCGCTGCCGGCCGATGATGGGCACGGGCGCGCCCGAGCCGCTGGTTGCCACGCTTCTCGACGCGCTCGACCGCGAACCGGAGCGGCGCTGGCTCGAAACCGACATTCTGGCCATGGGTTTCGATGCATCGACCGTGCGCCGCGCCTTCAAACGCCGCTTCGGCATGAGCTTCCTTGAGATGGCCAGGCTGCGCCGGTTGGGTCAGGCGGCGGAACGGCTGACCGCGGGCGACAGTGTCATCGATGCGCAGGTCGAGGCCGGTTTCGGATCCGGCAGCGGTTTTCGCGCGGCAGTGACCCGCTTGCTCGGCGAGGCGCCGGCGAAGCTGCGCGGCAAAACAATGCTCAAGGCAGACTGGATCGAAACCCCCATCGGCCCGATGATCGCCATTGCCGACCAGCATGCGCTGCACATTCTCGAATTCCTCGAGCGCAAGGCGCTGGCGACTGAAGTGCGCAAGCTGCAGGCCGCGACCGGCTCGGCCATCGCCTTCGGGCGGGCAGGACCGATCGATCAGATCGAAGCCGAACTTGGTGCTTTCTTCGCCGGCAACTCGGCAGAATTCGCCACGCGGCTGGCGCCGCAGGGCACCGCCTTCGAGCGCAAGGTCTGGGATGGCTTGCGCCGCATCCCGGTGGGCGCCTCGGCGACCTATTCCGGCCTTGCCGCCGAGATCGGCAACCCGGCTGCCGTGCGTGCCGTCGGCCGTGCCAACGGCGCCAACCCGATCGCGGTCGTCATTCCCTGCCATCGCGTGGTTGGCGTCAGCGGCGACCTGACAGGTTATGGCGGCGGCCTGTGGCGCAAGCGCTGGCTGCTGGAGCATGAGCGACGGCTGGCCGCTGGCCAGCCGTGTGTCGCAACATCAGGATCGGTGATATCAAGGAAGTAACGTCGGTCGGAAAGACATCGATGCTGCTGCCTGCAGGTACTGACAAGGTTACGATCCAGCGCATCCTCAAGGTCAACCACGCCGGTGAGCGCGGGGCGATCAACATCTATGGTGCGCAGATCGCCATGGCTCGGCGGTTCTTTCCCGCGCTCTTGCCGGAACTTGAGAAGATGCGTGCCGACGAAATCCTCCACGAAAGGATATTCAGCGACGCCATGGCGGCACGCGGCGCGCAAGCGTGCCGCGTCATGAAGTTCTGGTCGCTTGGCGGCTATGTGCTGGGGTTGGTGACGGCGGCGCTTGGGCCGCAGATGGTCTGGCTCTGCACGGAAGCTGTCGAGGCCACCGTGCATCGGCATCTCGAAGAGCAGCTTCGTTTCCTGCGAGGCCGCGACGAAGGCCTGCACGCGGCGATCCTGTCCATCCAGCAGGAAGAGCTTGCGAATCTGGACCTCGCGCGCGAGCACAGGTCGTCAAAGGGGCCGCTCTACGCCCTGGCCTATGGTGCGATTGCGGCGGCGACCAGTTTGATGATCTGGCTGTCGACCTGGGGCGATACCAGCTGGATGAAGCGCGAGCTTGGGGCCAGCAGCTAGCTTTTGACCTCTACGCCCAGCTCCTTGAGCCGCTTGATGGCGGTGGGCGGCATTGGCGGCGGATTGTCCGAGGTCGCCGCTTCGATCAGGAATGCGTCGCAGGCGGCTTCCGTGTCTTCGACAAGCCGCTTCATGAATTCTTCCCTGCTCAGGCCCGCCGGGATCGGCGGCAGGAAGCGTGCCTTGATGGTGCCGGGAAAGCGCAGGAACTTGCGGCGCGGCCAGTACAGGCCCGCGACATGGGCAACCGGAACCACAGGCATGTTCAGGGCAGCGTAAAGCTCGGCGATGCCCCATTTGTAGGCCGGCTCGTCGCCGGGCGCGCGGCGCGTGCCCTCAGGATAGATGATCAGCTGGCGGTCGTTCTGCATCTCCCTGCGCGTCGCAACGACCACAGCCTTCAGCGCAGCCGAACGCTTGCCGCGATTGACCGGGATCATGTTCATCTTGGCGATGTACCAGCCGAAGAGCGGGATCCACATCAGCTCGCGCTTGAGGATGTAGAGCGGGTCGCGCAAATAGGGGAAGAAGGCGATGGCGTCCCAGAAGGACTGGTGCTTGGGCGCCAGGATGAACGAGCCTTCCGGCAGGTTCTCGACGCCCGTGACCTCGCTCCTGGTGCCGGCGATCTTCTCCTGCAGCCACAGGCTCGAGCGCGCCCAGAATTTGGGAACGAGCCAGGCGCGGTGGCGCGGCGACAGGAAGTAGTAGGGAGTCCAGAGGATCATCTGGAGCACCAGGCTGACATAGAAGACGAAGTTGAATGCCAGCGAACGGATATAGAGCATTGTCTGGGAGCGCCTGAGGACGGAATTTGCCCGTTGGTTACACCAAGCCGTCAAAAAAGGAAAACGCCTGCTGGCGGGCTGCCTGCTTAAACCGTTGCGTTGGGCGGCGGTTACTCGGCGGTTGCGACGTCAATGCCGTCGGCCGTCGGCTTCACCGGCAGGATGCCGCGGGCAAGCGCGAGCAGGTATTTGTTGTATTCGGTGAACAGCACGCGGAAGGCTTTCGGCTTGGTCAGCCAGCTGCCGTCGTCGAGCTTGGAATTGACAACGGGGTAGGGCTGCAGCGTGGCATGGCGCAGCAGGCGGCCCATTTCCAGCAGGCTGCGGGGCATGTGGTAGTTGTTGGTGACCAGGATCACGCGGCCGTAGTCGTGGCTTTCTACCCACTTGGCGCTTTCCTCGGCATTGCCGATGGTGTCGAGCGCGGCGCGGTCGATGTCGACGCGGCTGAATAGGGCCTTGTCGCTTCCGGTGGCGAGCTGCAGCTGGCGGCGCGTTGCGGCGGGATGGACTCCGCTGATCAGCAGGCGTTCGCCCTTGCCGGTCTTGAGAAGGTTGAGTGCCGCGTCAATGCGCGACTGGCCGCCGGTCAGCACGATGATGGCGTCGGCCTTGGCCGGGTTGGCCGGCGTGGTCAGGCCGCTGACATGGGTGGCAAAGAGTGCAAAGCCGGCGATGAAGACAAAAGCCGCAAGCAAAAGGACGAACAATGTGCGGCGCAAAAAAATCACTCTCCGGCGCGAGCTGCGCCCGGCTGGGTAGAATCTCGTTCCTGAAACCGTCCCCGATGCGGCGAGCGCGTTCTGTCCCATCACGTCACCATGGTTAAGCAGGAAATACGGCTTTTGCAGCGCTGTATCATACACATTAGGTAACGATTGGACATGTTGTGTGACGCAAGCATTGCCTAGAGCCCGTCCGGCTGATGCTTGTCGATCTCGTCGAGATAGGTGACGACGGTGACATGTGACGTTGCGGCCGTCAGCGCGCCGATCAGGGCGACGATCAGCACGACGCCGAGATAGCCGTTGGCGCCGATGGCGAAATTGCCGAACAGCGCTGTCGCCTGGTCGGCCTGGGGCGTCGCCAGGTTGCGCGACGACCACCATGAAAAGACGATGAAGACAATGACGGCGGCCAGGCCGCCTGCTGCCGCGCCCTTCATGCCGGTCAGCAGGAAGTGGCGGCGGAACTCGCTGGCGATGAACCGTGCTTCTGCGCCGACGAAATGCAGCACCTCGATGATATGGCCGTTGCCGGCCATGGCGCCACGTGTGGCAAAGACCACCGAAAGCACGGTCGCCGCCAGCATCAGCACCAGCACGCCGGTGCCGATGGTCACGGTGGTGCGTGCCATCGCCACCAGCCGGTCGACCCAGGTGCGGTGATCGTCCAGCGTCGCCGTCGCCACCTTGGGCGTGATCGCGTCGCGCATCGCCTGGAAGTCGGGCGGGCTGTTCTCGTCGATGGTAACGATCACCAGCCGCGGCACGGGCAGTTCGTCGATGTTCAGCCCCTTGCCCAGCCACGGCTCGAGCAGGCGTGCGGTGGCATCGCGGTCGACGATCTTGGTGCCGCGCACGCCGGGGAATTCGCTGGCGATGCGCGCAGCGGTCTCGAGTGCCGCCTCCATGTCGAGGCCGTCAACCGGCTTGATCTGGATCGTCGCCTCGCGGGAGATCTGGTTTTCCCACACAGACGCGGTGTCACGCACCAGCGTGACCGCGCCCAGCGTCAGGCAGGACAGGAAGGTCATGATGGCGATGACCAGCACCAGCGCGCGCCCGGCAATGTTCTGCGACGGCACGATGGGGGCGGTCTTGCGCCGCAAGCGCGGCTGCGGTTGCTCTTCGAACTCGTCTTCGAAGTCTTCCTCTGGCTCCCGATCGTGTTCGAGATCGGCGGCGTGCTGCTCAGTCATAGATGTCGAGCCTTCCACCCGCGAGGATCATGCGCCGGGCATCGACCTGGTCCATCAGGGCCAGGTCGTGGGTGGCGATCACGACGGCCGTGCCGAGCCGGTTGAGCTCGATGAACAGCCTGAGCAGGCGACGCGCCAAGGGCGGGTCGACATTGCCTGTGGGTTCGTCGGCAAGCAGGACTTCGGGCTGTTCGATCAGCGCCCGGGCGATGGCCGCGCGCTGCTTCTCGCCGCCCGAAAGCACCGGCGGCAGCACATGCATGCGCTCGCCGAGCCCGACCCATTTGAGCAGTTCGACCACGTCGGTACGGTAACTGGCTTCCTCGCGCCCGCGCACGCGCAAAGGCAGCGCCACATTCTCGTAGGTGGTCATGTGGTCGAGCAGGCGGAAATCCTGGAACACCACGCCGATGCGCCGCCGCAGCAGCGGCAGTTCGGTGCGGGTGATGCGCGAACGATCCTTGCCGAAGACGTTGATCAGCCCGCGCGTCGGCTTGAGCGACAAAAACAGCAGCCTGAGCAGCGTCGTCTTGCCGGCGCCTGATGGCCCGCTGAGGAACTGGAACGAGCGCTCGGGAATGTGGAAGGAGACATCACGCAGGATCTCCGGTCCCATTCCATATCTGAGGCCGACATTTTCGAAGCGGATCACGTGCTGCAGACCTTGCTCGATCCCGTTGAATTTGCGGGACCCTCGCTGCCCGTTTCTACGAAACGAGCATGGGTCCGCATGGTTAACGAATGGTTAAAATCCCCAGCCGTTTCGAGGCGCGAAGCACCCTGGTGGCGAAGCATTAACCATTTCCGTTTACCCCCTCAGGGCGAAATGTCTAAGGGGTCCGATGGCTGACGCGCGGAAAGCACGCCCGGTTTCCGGCGAAATCATGGCCGCTGAGGGCCGCGACACATCCGCCCAGCCGGCAAGGCCTGCTGCGGCCGATATCGTCGACGCCGATTTCGAGACCATCGTGCCGGGCCAGCTATTGGGCGAATCATCCGCAACCCGTGCCGACTTCCTGCACACGACGCCATCTTCGACCGGCATGGACATGCTGCGCGCGTCGCCTGGCCAGGGCCGCGTCCGTGCCGGACATGCCGGTCCGGCATTCTGGCTCGCCGGCATCTCATTGGCGGCAATGGCTTTTTGGGTTTCGGGCGGCCATGCAACGCTGCGCGCCATGGCCTTTCCCGCTGCGGGGCCGGCCAGCTTCCTGCGCATAGTCGAGATCAGCTCGCGGGTCGACTCGTCCGGCCGCAAGCCGTTGCTGCTCGTCGATGGCGCTGCCATCAACGATGGAGCCAGCTCCGCTGAACTGCCGCCGATCGACATTTCGGTCGCCACCAATGACGGCAAGATCCTGCGCTACAGGCTGGGGACAGCCGCCGCCCGCGTCGCATCGGGGGCAAGATGGGACTTTTCCAGCCGGCTCGACGTGCCTATTAACGGGATAAAGACCGTCACGGTCGCTTTCTCGGAATAGGATGACGTCATGCCGGTTGTGCGCGACAAGGAAATCGAAGTGCTGTTCTCCGCCTCGGCGATTGCACGGCGCAATCTGGAACTGGCCAAGGACATCGCGGCGCACGACTACACCGACCTGCTCGTCATCTCGGTGCTCAAGGGCTCGTTCATCTTCGCCGCCGACCTGATCCGCGCCATGCACGACGTCGGCCTGTCGCCCGAGGTCGAGTTCATCTTCATCTCCAGCTACGGCGCCGGCACCACCAGCGGCGAAGTCCGCGTGCTGCGCGACATCGACAACGAGGTCGCCGGCCGCGACGTGCTGCTCATCGACGACATCCTCGAATCGGGCAAGACGCTGAAGTTCGCCCGCGAGCTGATGATGTCGCGCGGCGCCAAGAGCTGCTCGATCGCCGTGCTGCTGGACAAGCGCATGCGCCGCAAGACCGACCTCGACGCCGATTATGTCGGCTTCGATTGCCCCGACTATTTTGTCGTCGGCTACGGCATGGATGTTGCGCACGCCTTCCGCGAATTGCCCTTCGTCGGCGTCGTCAAGGGCGAGGACTGATCCAGAGCCTGCGGACAAAAAACGCCCGGCCTTCAGAAATCGTCAACCTGTCGCGGCAAATATCGCCGCCATGGCAAAGCTTCTGATCGTTGAGGACGATGAGTCCGTTCGCACCCTTGCAGCCCGCGCGCTCGAGCGCGCCGGCCACACAGTCGATGTCGCCTGCGACGGTGCGCAGGGGCTCGAATGCATCCATGCCGAACAGGGCGCTTTCGATCTTGTCGTCTCCGACATCCGCATGCCGGAGATGGACGGCATCGAGATGGCGCAGGCCGCGGCCAACGCATTCCCGGGCCTGCCGATCCTGCTGATGACCGGCTATGCCGACCAGCGCGAGCGGGCCGAGGAACTCGACGCCATCATCATCGATGTCGTGCAGAAGCCGTTCACGCTCGCCGATATCCGCGACCGCGTCTCACTGGCGCTCACGCGCACGAATCAGTCGGTGGCGTTCGCCGGCGCTGCCTGAGACGCCTTTCCGCCGGCATTGAGCGCAAAGATGCCGGCGCCGACGATCAGCAGCGCGCCGACAAGCGTGCCCGTGCCGGGAATTTCGGCAAAGAACAGGAAGCCCCACAGCGGCGCCCATAGCAGCCCGCTGTATTCGAAGGTCGCGGCCTTGTTGGCCGGGGCCAGCCGATAGGCCTGCCCGAGCAGGACCATGCCGACAGCGGCGATGACCCCGCAAGCGCCCATCATCAAGAGGTCGCGCAGGGTCGGCCACAGCCATGGCCGCATCAGGAAATCGAGGCTCGGGTGGCCGTTGCCCTGGAGGCCGGTGACGGCGAACATCGCGCTGATCGCAACGCCGCCGATCAGGTAGGCGGCATTCTGGTAGAAGGCCATGGTTGTGGCGCTTTCGATGACGCCGATCTTGCGCGCCATCAGCTGCGAGAAGCTGTAGAGCCAGGCCGAAGCCAGCGACAGCAGCGCTGCCCACTCGAAGATGCCGGCGCCGGGATTGACCATGACGATGACGCCGACGAGGCCGACGGCGCCGGCCGCCAGGCTCTGCCACGGCACGCGCTCGCCGAGATAGGGACCGGCCATGGTCATGATCAGCAGCGGCGCCATGAAGAACAGTGCAGCGGCTGCGGCGATCGGCAAGGCAGGGATCGCCAGGTAGTAGGCCAGATAGGACACGAACAGGATTGTCGAGCGCGTGGCGAGGAAGCGCCAGTTTGGCGAGGCAAGGGCTGCAAGGCCGACATCGCGATGGACGATCACCAGCAGGATCGGCAGCGCCACGATGGCGCGGATGAACAGTGCCTCGCCGACCGGATAGGTGCCGGCGACAGCTTTGATCAGGGCATCCTGGATCGAAAACACCAGCACGCCGAGACAGAGGCAGAGGATGCCGACGAGCGTTCTGTTCTGCATGTTCTGTGGTGCCTAATGAAACGGCCGGCCGGAATCCGCTGTCGCGTGCCACCGGCCTCCGCCTCCATCAGGCCGGTACGCGCACCCAAGAAAAAACCCGCCGTGAAAGTCGCGGCGGGTTGAAAGTGAGGACGGTACTTACCAGTCCGTAGCCGCATCTGACGGCCACCTTCCAATGGGTGATCCGACTATCCGCCTCCGTTTGACACGATGCAAACGAATTGGGATGATGGCAGTCATTCGAAATTCTGATGGCTGATGGGTGCGGGGGCATGACAGTTCGTCTCGACAGCGACCTTCTGCGTACCTTCCTTGCGGTGGCCGAGACCGGCAATTTCACCCGCGCGGCGGAAGCCGTCGGGCGCACCCAGTCGGCAATCAGCATGCAGATCAAGCGGCTCGAGGAGATGGTCGGCGAGGTGCTGTTCGAGCGCGGCGCCCGCGGTGTCAGGCTCACGCCGCGGGGTCTGGATCTGGTCGGCAATGCCCGCCGCATCGTCTCGCTGCTCGACGAGACGGCACTTTCCATGCGCGCCACGCCTTTGGGCGGGCCGGTCCGGATCGGCATTCCCGAGGAGTATGGCCAGCCGGTCCTGTCGCGTGCGCTCGGCGCCTTCGCCAAGCGCCATGCCCAGGTCGAGGTCACCGTCCGCTTCGGCTATTCAGCCCTGCAACTCACTGCACTTTCTGCGGGAGAGCTTGATTTGGCTGTGGTTTTCGAATGGCAGAGTCCGTCGGGCGCCGAGGTGCTGATGCATGATCCCACGGTGTGGGTGACCTCGCATCATCACGACATCCATCTCGAACGGCCGCTGCCGATCGCCGTCTACAGCAGGCAGGGATGGTCGCGGGAATATGTGCTGGCCTCGCTCGAACGACGCGGCATAGACTACCGCTTCGCCTACACCAGCGACACCACCAACGGGCTGGCGCTCGCCGTCACCGCGGGGCTCGCGGTGGCGCCCATGTCGCGCAGCAGCATCACATCAGATTGTCGCGAACTGACAGAGGTCGACGGCTTCGGCCAGATCGACAATGCCAGGGTGGTGATGCATCGCAATCCGCGCGCCAACAGCGAGGCAGTGGACGTGATGGCTGACGCCATACGCGAGGCTTTCCATCAGCGACACTGATTCCTGGCCCAATGGAATCCCCTGTCGTTGATCCTGACAAAATGATGTCAGGAGCCGCGTGCTAGTGTGTCCTTCTTAGCCACGAGGAGGGCTTCATGCTTACTTTCTACCACGCGCCCTGGTCGCGCTCGTCCAACATGCTGTGGCTGCTCGAAGAACTCGGCGTGTCCTACCAGGTCGAGAAGGTCGATATCCGTGCGCCCGGTGGAGTGCCGGAGGAATACCGCGCCATCCAGCCCAACAAGAAGGTGCCGGCGATCGTCCATGACGGCGTCGTGATCACCGAGCGCGCCGCCATATGCACCTATCTCTGCGATGCCGTCCCCGAGGCGGGGCTGGCGCCGGCGATCGGCGACACGATGCGCGCGCCCTATCTCACCTGGCTGGTCTATGCCGACGCGGTGTTCGACCCTGTCCTGGCAGCCAAGGCGCATGGCCACGAATTCATGGGCGGAGGGTATTCCTATGGTTCGTTCAGCGAGATGGTCGCCAATCTCGAAAAGACGCTGTCGTCGCGACCCTATATCGCCGGTGACCGCTTCACCGCAGCCGACACGCAGATCGGCGGCGGCATCAATTACGGCATTCGCGTGCTGAAGACGCTGCCCGAGAAGCCGGTGTTCGTCGAATATGTCGAAAGGCTCTTGGCCCGGCCAGCTTTCCAGCGTGCCAGCCAGAAGGATTTTGCCATGGCGCAAGAGGCAGGCATGGCCGGCGCGGTCTGAGCGCAGAGCCGCCTGGACTTTCAGCTTCGCGATCCGCTGCGCGGACCGCCTCTCCCCAGCAAGGGGGAGATTGGTCTCGTCATGGGCTACTGCAACGACGTGAGGATGAGCCTTGTTGGCGACTGGCTGCAGCGCCGATGAAGGCATGATCTCCCGCCCCTTGCGGGGGGGGTGGCCGGCGGGCCAGTGGGAGACGGAGAGAGGGCGGGCGAAGCACGGAAGCTGCCAGCTCCTGCCGCCGCTACTTCATCTCCAGCAGCCGCTCGAGATAGCTGCGCTCCAGTTCGGGGCTCAGCGCATTGCCGAGCCGCTTGCGGATCGCCTCGAGAATCTGGCGTGCGCGCTGCACGTCGATCTCGTCGGGTAGCGGCGTCGAGTCGCCGGTGTCCGGTCCGCTGGCCGCCTGCGGCCGGCCGAGCGGGTCGCGGCCGGCATTCTGCTGGCGGCCGCCTTGCTGGCTGCCGCCTTCGTCGCCCTGCATGGCCTGCAGCTGCTGCATCATGTCCTGGGCGCCCTGGCGCAAGGCTTCGAGCGCCCGGCCCTGATGGCCGACGGCGCGGTCGCCTTCGCCCTTGCCGAGCGAGCTTTCGGCCTGCTTCATCGACTTGCCGGCCTCGCCGAAGCCTTCGCCTGGCTTGATGCCAAGGCCTTCCAGTCCCTTCATCAGCGCTTCGAGATCTTTCTCCAGCTGGCTCTGGCTTTCCTGCAGCTGCTTGAGCGCATCGGCGAATTCCTGCGGGGTCATCGGCTTGCCGTCATCACCCTGGCCGGGCTTGCCTTGCTGGCCGGGCTGCTGGTCCTGGCCCTGCTGATCGCCGAACGGATCTTCCTGGCCCTGCTGCGGGCCGCGCTGCATCTGATCCATGCGGAAGGTCTCGTTCATCATCTCCTGCTGGCGGCGCATGATCTGGCCGAGCTTGTCCATCTGTTGGCGCATCTCGGAGTTTTGCTGGCCCTGCTGGCCGCGCTGCTGCCGGCCGGCCTGCAGGTTGTTCATCATGTCCTGCAGCTGCGACAGAAGCTCCTTGGCCTGGTCGCGGTTGCCCGACTTGGCGAGGTTCTCGATCTGGTCGAGCATGCGCTGCAGATCGCCCTGGCGCAGTTCCTGGCCCGGGGTGGGGCCCTGGGCTGTCTGGTTCTTCTGGGCCTTCTCGGCGAACTCGCGCAGGAAATTGTTCATCGCCTGGCGCAATTCGGCCATCAGCTTGTCGATTTCCTCGTCGCTGGCGCCACGGTCGAGCGCGTCCTGCAAGGCCTGCTGAGCCTGGCGTAGCTGCTTTTCGGCAGCCGAAAGATCACCGTCCTCGATGCCAAGCGCCACCTGCCAGAGATAGGAGACGACCTCGCGCAACTGATCGTCGGAACCGGCCATCTTGAGCCGGGTGCGAGCGCTCATCAGCGCCAGATAGTGGGAGACGTTGGCGATCGTGTCCTCGGGCCGCAGGGTGATTGCGTCCATCAGCTCCAGCACGCGCGGCTTGGCGTTGGCGTCGAGCGCCAGCAGCCGGCGCTGCTCTATCACGGCACGCGCCAGCGGATTGGAGAACGGGCGCTCCGGCATCAGGAAGGTCTTGGTTTCGCTTTTCGCCTTCTGGCCGGCGTCGTCGACGGCTTCGAGGATCAGCTTCACCAGCGCGCCCGACCAGACATGCTCGGTCAGGTCGCGGCTGGCCTTCACAGGCTTTTTGGCAGCGCCGCGCCGGGGCAAGGCGAGCTGCATTTCAGGGGCGCCATAAAGCGGCCGCGCGCCTGCCGGCTGCTGGTCGGCGAGGGCAAACTCGGCCTTGGCGGACGCCGCGCCATAATCGTCCTCGATGTCATAGCTGAGTTCCAGCGTGCCGTTGACGGCGCGCTTGGGCTCACCGACGAAACGGATGGTCGGCGGATTGTCGGGGATAACAGTGAAGGCCCAGCTGTCGAGCTCGGCGTCGCCCGATTTCAGCGTCAGACGTCCTTCGGTGGCGAGTTTGTCGGAGAACTGGCGGACGACCGCGACCGGACTGGACGCGGCCGGCGTTGCCTCGGCAGCAGTGGCCTTGGGGGCCACGTCGCGGGTCGTGCCCTCGGCATCGGTGAAGCTCAGCGTCTCGTCGCCGGGGCCGCCTGTCACGCGCAGCGACAGTTCGCTGCCCTGGGGCACGCTGATGGCGGGCGCATCCTTGCCGGCGTTGGCGGTCAGGAAGATCGGCGGCTTGCCGGTATAGGCCGGCGGCGTCACCCAGGCGTCGATGCGCGGCGGGATGGCGTCCCTGGCAGCATGGGCGCGAAAGGCGTCGCCGATCCTGCCGCCATGCGGCCCGAAGGACAGGCCATAGGCGCAGACGAACAGCAACGCCACAGCGGCACGCAACGCCCACGGGTCGCGCTCGGGCAGCTGTGTCCGCGGCAGGTCGCCGCCAAGCCTGCCCAGGCTTTCGGCCATGCGCTTCTGGTGCTCTCGCCACAGCGCGTCGGCAAAGTTGTCAGGCCGGCCCGAGGGGCGATCGGTCTGCACCTGCACGGGCGTGTGTTCGAGATCGTTGGCCTGCTCGACGCGGTTGTCGATCTCGGGCCATGTCGGCAAGCGGAAGAAGCGCAGCGGATAGAGCGCGGCCAGACCGGCGATGCTAAAGGCAGCGGCCGTCGCCAGCCGCGCCATGTCGGGCAGCAGGCGGAAGATGCCGAGCCAGGACAGGCTCAGGAAAAGTCCGGCGACAATGAGGATCGGCAGCAGCAGCGGCCAGCCGCGCTCAACCACCATCACCGTGGCGACGGCAAGACGTGTCCTGCCGAGGCTGGCGTTGATGTTCCTGTGCAGCGCCGATCTGTCCCGTTCCGTCATCAGCCCATCCGCTTGGGCGGCGCGGGATGCCGCCGCCTTGCCTTCATGCAGAATACCATCAATCGCGGCGAAGGCGAGGCGACCAACGCAATCGTGAAAGGAACTGTCGAGAAGATTACTTTGGCCGCGCCGATCGTTCGGTTGGTCGGTTGTGCATTCTTCGACAAGCTCAGAGTGAGGATTGTTGGCGCCGACGCTGCCTTATTGGACTTTTTCGGACTGCCGGTGCCATGGCTGTCTTGTCGAAATTCCAGATCGACTTCGCTCGACATGAGGCGCCGCCAGCCAGACGATCCTCGTCCTGAGCCTGTTGAAGAGCTCGATCAAAAAGCCTGGCGAGCGCCCGGTCCTCAGAGCCAGCCGGGCAGCGAGTCCAGCCCGATCAGTTCCTCATAGGTCTGGCGCTTGCGCACGACATGGAAACGGTCGCCGTCAACCAGCACTTCGGGGATCAGCGGCCGCGTGTTGTAGGTGCCTGCCTGGACAGCGCCATAGGCGCCGGCGGTGCTGACCGCGATCAGGTCGCCCGACTTCAGTCTGGGCAGGTCGCGGTCAAGGCCGAGATAATCGCCGGTCTCGCAGACGGGTCCCACAATGTCGACCATCATGCGGGCGTCATCGGCGCTCGCCTGCACCACCGGGCGGATGTCGTGATAGGCGTCGTAGAGTGTCGGCCTGATCAGGTCGTTCATCGCCGCATCGACGATCAGGAAGTTCTTGGCGTCGCCTTCCTTCACGAAGATCACTTCCGAGACCAGGATGCCGGCATTGCCGACGATCAGGCGGCCCGGCTCGAACATCACCTTGAGGCCGAGCTTGCCGACATGCTTGTGCACGATCGCGGCGTAGGCATCTGGCAGAGGCGGCGGGTTGTTGTCGGTCTTATAGGGAATGCCGAGACCGCCGCCGAGATCGACGTGGTCGATGTCGTGGCCGTCGGCCTTCAGCGTCGCCACCAGCTCGACCAGAAGCGCGAACGCGTCGTCGAAAGGCTGCAGCTCGGTGATCTGGCTGCCGATATGCATGTCGATGCCGGTCACCTTGAGACCGGGCAGGGCGGCGGCGCGGGCATAGACCTCGCGGGCGCGCTGGCGCGGAATGCCGAACTTGTTTTCAGCGAGCCCGGTCGAGATCTTCTTATGCGTCTTGGCGTCGACGTCGGGGTTGATACGCAGCGATACCGGTGCCGTCTTGCCGTTGGCCACCGCACGGGCCGACAGCAGTTCCAGCTCCGGCTCGGATTCGACGTTGAAGCACAGGATGCCGGCCTGCAGCGCGAAGTCCATCTCGCGTGCCGTCTTGCCGACGCCCGAAAACACGATCTTCTCAGCCGGGATGCCTGCGGCCAGCGCCCGCCGCATCTCGCCTTCGGAGACGGTGTCGGCGCCGGCGCCGAGTTTTGCCAGCGTCTTCAGCACCGCCTGGTTCGAATTGGCCTTGAGTGCGTAGCAGACCAGCGCGTCGAGGTCGGCGAATGCCTTGGAAAATACCTGGAAGTGTCGCGTCAGCGTCGCGGTCGAGTAGCAGTAGAAAGGCGTGCCGACGGCTGCGGCAATATCGGTCAGGGCCACGTCTTCGGCATGGAGGACGCCGTCGCGGTATTCGAAGTGGTTCACGGCAATAGGCTTTCGAAAGAAGAAGTGCCGCTCAGAGCAGCGGATCGAGGATGAAAGGCTTGTCCGCCACCGGTTTCTTCGGCGCTTCGCCAACGGGCTGACCAGCCTTCTTCGCATCCTTCTGCGCCTGCACGGCCGCATCGTAAGGCGTGTCGAGTGCACCCTTGCGGCCGCAGGCCGAAACCACACCGACCGCAGCAATCAGCCCGAGCGTCACCAAAATCCTGCCAGCGGTCATGACCCATCCATCCGCGAAAATTTTCCCGCTGCTTGTAGCGGAGATTCTCGGGCTTTGCACCCCGGCTCGATCACGCTTTCGTAAGGCGCTTCTTCCAGTAGCGGACCTGTTTCTTGACCTCGGCAGGGGCAGTACCGCCGAACGAGGTGCGGCTCTTCACCGAGTTCTGCACCGACAGCACCGAGAAGATGTCCTGGGTGATGCCGTCATGGATCGATTTGAGGTCGTCGAGCGTGAGCTTTTCCAGCCCGACCTTCTTGCTTTCGGCAAGGGCCACGGCCCGTCCGGTGACGTGGTGCGCCTCGCGGAACGGCATGCCGATCTCGCGCACCAGCCAGTCGGCAAGGTCGGTGGCGGTGGAGTAGCCCGAGCCCGCGGCCTTCTTCATCGCCTGGTCGTTGATGGTCATGTCGCCGACCATGCCGGTCATGGCGGCAAGCATCAGGTCGAGCGTCTCGGCGGCGTCGAACACGGCTTCCTTGTCTTCCTGCATGTCCTTGGAATAGGTCAGCGGCAGACCCTTCATGACGGTCAGAAGGCCGATCAGGTGGCCGTTGACGCGGCCGGTCTTGGCACGCACCAGTTCGGCCGCATCGGGGTTCTTCTTCTGCGGCATGATCGACGAGCCGGTGGAGAAGGAGTCCGACAGGCGCACGAAGCCGAACTGCGGCGTCGACCAGATGACGATCTCTTCGGCGAGACGCGACATGTGTGTGGCGCAGATGGCGGCGATCGACAGGAACTCGAGTGCGTAGTCCCGGTCCGACACGCTGTCGAGCGAGTTGCGGGTTGGCTCACGGAAGCCGAGCGCCTTCGCCGTCTGGAAGCGATCGATGGGGAAGCCGGTGCCGGCAAGTGCTGCGGCACCCAGCGGGCTCTCGTTCATGCGCTCGATGGCATCGCGGACGCGGCTCAAATCGCGGGCGAACATCTCGACATAGGCCATGCAATGGTGGCCGAAGGTCACCGGCTGTGCCGTCTGGAGATGGGTGAAGCCGGGCATGACGGTCGAGGCGTGTTGCTCGGCGCGTTCGAGGAAGGCGGCGATCAGGCCCTTCAGCGCCTCGGCGACGCGGTGGAATTCATCCTTGACCCAGAGGCGGAAGTCGACCGCCACCTGGTCGTTGCGCGAGCGCGCGGTGTGCAGGCGGCCGGCCGACGGGCCGATCAGTTCGGCGAGGCGCGCCTCGACATTCATGTGAATGTCTTCGAGCCGGGTCGAGAAGGTGAACTTGCCGTCCTCGATTTCTCGCAGGATCGTGTTCAGCCCGTGAGCGATTTTCTGTTGATCCTCGGCTGAAATAATGCCCGTTTCCGCCAGCATCTCGGAATGGGCGACGGAGCCTCGGATGTCCTGGGCATAAAGCTTCTTGTCGAAGCCGATCGAGGCGTTGATCGCCTCCATGATCGCGGCCGGGCCCGAGGCAAAACGTCCGCCCCACATCTGGTTGCTGGCCTTCTTGTCGCTCATCGTGATAACCGGGCTCCGGAGAAAAACTGAATAGATGTCGGATCGCAGAAAGATGTTTCCCGCGCCACGCCATATTGCTCTAGCCGCCGTTGCAGGCGTAATCGCCGGCGCGGTTGCGGTATATGTCACGAGCCGCCATTCTGGCAACAATCCGCAGCCCGTGCCTGTCGCGGCCGACACCAGCGCCGAACTGACCGCCGCCGACAAGCAGTGCGCCGCCAAGGCGGATGCGGCCAAGGCGGTGGGGGCTGCAGCCACCGGGCATGTCGCGGCGATGATGCCGGCCGATCCGCCGCGCTCGCTCAAGTCGCTCGCCTTCAACGGCCCCGACGGCAAGCCGATGACGGTGGCCGATCATTCGGGCCGCACGCTGCTCATCAATCTCTGGGCTACCTGGTGTGCGCCCTGCCGCGCCGAGATGCCGGCGCTCGATGCGCTGGAGCGCGAAATGGGCGGCGACGAGTTCGAGGTGGTGGCGGTCAATGTCGACACCGGCGACGACACCAAGCCGAAGAAGTTCCTCGAAGAGACCGGCGTCGCCTCGCTCGGCTACTACCGCGAAAACACGCTGACGCTGTTCAACGATCTCAAGAAAAAGGGGCTGGCGCTCGGCCTGCCGGTGACGCTTTTGGTCGACGGCGAAGGCTGCCTGCTTGCCAACATGAACGGCCCCGCCGAATGGGCGAGCCCCGACGCCAAGAAGCTGATCGAGGCCGCGCTGGCAAAATAAGCCGGCGCCGGCGCAAAATTATCCCCAGAGAGACCGGCAATCGTCGGTTGCATCGACGGTTCGATCCTGGTTCGCGCCGTCACCGCGCGAAACGGCTTTGGCGCGCCGCACGCTATCCCGCAGCACGGTTGTTAGCTGGCTCTGGCGTTGCCTTAAGCTTGCTTGAACATGACGTTTTGCTTTCGCTTTTATGAAAAGCGAAAGCCAGTCGGCCGGTTGCAGGCCAGCCGAAAGCGAAGCGCGCCGAACTCGCCGTTCATACGTTTGCTACAAAACTGTTGTCGGGCTGTCATAATCCGACAATACTGCTCCCTGCGAAACTAAACCTTTCGCCAACCAGAACGGGAGCGAGACATGAAGACCCTAGGCTTCGCGGCGGGTGTAGCCGCGACAATGACGCTGTTGTCCAGCACCTCCGCATTCGCCGTCACCGAGATTTCCTGGTGGCACGCCATGACCGGCGCGAACAACGAGGTCGTCAACCAGCTGTCCGACGAATTCAACAAGAGCCAGAGCGAGTACAAGATCGTTCCGGTGTTCAAGGGCACCTATCCGGAAACGCTGAATGCCGGCATCGCCGCCTTCCGCGCCAAGCAGCCGCCGGCGATCATGCAGGTCTTCGATGCGGGCACGGGCACGATGATGGGCGCCGAGGGCGCCATCAAGCCGGTGGCCGAGATCCTGTCGATGGGCGGTCAGGCCTTCGACAAGAGCCAGTACCTGCCGGGCATCGTCTCCTACTACTCGAAGCCCGACGGCACGATGCTGTCGTTCCCCTACAACTCGTCCTCGCCGATCCTCTACTACAACAAGGACATCTTCCAGAAAGCCGGCCTCGACGTCGACAATCCGCCCAAGACCTGGGGCGAGGTCTGGGATGCCGCCAAGAAAATCAAGTCGAGCGGTGCAGCACCCTGTGGCTTCACCTCGACCTGGCTGACCTGGATCCACACCGAGAATTTCGCGGCCTGGAACAACGTCTCCTACGGCACCAATGAAAACGGCATCGGCGGTACCGACGTCGAGCTGAAGATCAACGCGCCGGCCTTCGTCAAGCACTTCCAGGAGCTCGCCGACCTCGCCAAGGACGGCACCTTCAAGTATGGCGGCCGCACATCGGAAGCCAAGCAGATCTTCCTCGCCGGCGAATGCGGTATCTTCACCGAATCTTCTGGCGGTCTCGGCGACATCGTCAAGTCGGGCATGAACTACGGCACCGGCCAGCTGCCCTACGAGGCGGACGCCGCGGGTGCGCCGCAGAACACCATCCCTGGCGGCGCGTCGCTGTGGGTCTTCGCCGGCCTGCCGGACGAGCAGTACAAGGGCGTTGCCGCTTTCTTCAACTTCCTGTCGCAGACGCCGATCCAGGCGCGCCTGCACCAGGTGTCCGGCTACCTGCCGGTCACGCTTGCGGCTTATGAAGAGACCAAGAAGTCTGGCTTCTACGACAAGAACCCGGCCCGCGAGATCCCGATCAAGCAGATGATGGGCAAGGCCCCGACCGAGAATTCGAAGGGCGTCCGCCTCGTCAACCTGCCGCAGGTCCGCGACATCGAGAACGAAGAGCTCGAAAAGATGCTCGCGGGACAGCAGACCGCCCAGCAGGCGCTCGATAACACTGTCGCGCGCGGCAACAAGGCGATCCAGGAAGCCATCGGCAACTGACAGCCGGGCCAGGGAGCGTGATCCTCTTCACCCCCTCTGGCCTGCCGGCCATCTCCCCCTCAAAAGGGGAGATCGGCTGGCATCGTCCCGTTCGCCAATCGTATCCGCTGCAAGTACTGCACTGCTGCAGGAGCCGCTGATCTCCCTCCACTTTTGAGGGGGGAGATGGCCGGCAGGCCAGAGAGGGGTGTCGCCATGCATTCGTCTCCGCAATCCTTCCCCACTGGAACGGCCACATGAGTCCACGCGTCGTCTTCCCCAACCGCATCCTGCCTTATCTGCTGGTTGCGCCGCAGCTGGCGATCACGCTGGTGTTCTTCTACTGGCCGGCCAGCCAGGCGCTGCGCCAGTCGATGCTGAAGGAAGATCCCTTCGGGCTGTCGTCCAAATTCGTCTGGTTCGCCAATTTCAAGAAGGTGCTGTCGGACCCGAACTATCTCAATTCGGTCCACGTCACGATCGTCTTTTCGGTCGCCACCGCGGCCGTCGCCATGGCCACCGCACTGCTGCTCGCCGTCATGGCCGACAAGGTGGTGCGTAGCCGCGGCCTCTACCGCACGCTGCTGATCTGGCCCTATGCGGTGGCGCCCGCCATTGCCGGCATGCTGTGGCTGTTCCTGTTCAACCCGTCGATCGGCTCGCTCGCCTATGGCTTGCGCTGGCTCGGCATCCACTGGGACCCGCTTCTCGACGGGTCGCAGGCCATGACGCTGGTCGTGGCCGCCGCGTCCTGGAAGCAGATCAGCTACAATTTCCTGTTCTTCGTCGCCGGCCTGCAGGCGATCCCCAAGTCGCTGATCGAAGCTGCGGCCATCGACGGAGCCGGCGAAAACAAGCGCTTCTGGACGATCGTCTTCCCGTTGCTCGCACCGACCACTTTCTTCCTTTTGGTGGTCAACACCGTCTACGCCTTCTTCGACACCTTCGGCATCATTCATGCCGTGACGGGCGGCGGGCCGGGCAAGGCCACCGAGACGCTGGTCTACAAGGTCTACAATGACGGCTTCGTCAATCTCATCCTCGGCGACTCGGCGGCGCAGTCGGTGATCCTGATGGTTATCGTCATTGCGCTTACCGCCATCCAGTTCCGCTATGTCGAGAAGAAGGTGCATTATGGCTGAGCCGAAGCCGCTTCCGCCCGCCAGCGGACACGACAAGCTGATGATCGGCCAGTCGATGGCCGGCGTCTACATGGCGCACGCGATCCTCATCCTCGGCATCGTGATCGTCGCGTTCCCGATCTACTACACCTTCGTTGCCTCCACCCATTCGCTGCAGACGATCCTGCGTCCGCCGCTGCCGCTGCTGCCGGGGCCGGAGTTCTTCAAGAACTATTCGGAGGCGCTGTTCGGCGGTGTCGGCCGCATCGGCGGGGTCAGCGTTGCGACGCTGCTCATCAACACCACCATCGTCGCCTTCGGCATTGCCATCGGCAAGATCATCATCTCGATCCTGTCGGCCTACGCCATCGTCTTCTTCCGCTTCCCCGGCCGGATGTTCTTCTTCTGGCTGATCTTCATCACACTGATGCTGCCGGTCGAGGTGCGCATCCTGCCGACCTACAAGGTGATGGTCGATCTCGGCCTGATCGACACCTATACCGGGCTGATCGTGCCGCTGATCGCGTCGGCTACCGCTACGCTGCTGTTCCGCCAGTTCTTCCTTACCATCCCGGGCGAACTGGTCGAGGCGGCGCGCGTCGACGGCGCCGGTCCGTGGCGCTTCTTCAAGGATATCCTGCTGCCACTGTCGCGCACCAACATCGCGGCATTGTTCGTCATCCTCTTCATCTATGGCTGGACGCAATATCTCTGGCCGCTTCTCGTCACCAATCGCAACGACATGAACACCATCGTCATTGCGCTCAGGAAGATGATCTCGTTTGCCGATGCCGACACCGAATGGCATCTGGTGATGGTCACTTCCATGCTCGCCATCGTGCCGCCCATCCTGGTGGTCGTATTCATGCAGCGCTGGTTCGTCCGCGGCCTCGTCGAAACGGAGAAATAATGGCAACCGTCGATCTCAAGGACGTCCGCAAGGTCTATGCCGGCGGCGTCGAAGCGGTGAAGGGCGTGTCCATCGCCATTCCAGACAAGGCGCTGTGCGTGCTTGTCGGCCCGTCGGGTTGCGGCAAGTCCACGCTTTTGCGCATGATCGCGGGCCTGGAGACCATCTCGGCCGGCAGCTGCGCCATCGACGGCAAGACGGTGAATGCGATCGGCCCCACCGAGCGCGACATTGCCATGGTCTTCCAGAACTATGCGCTCTACCCGCATATGAAGGTCTATGACAACATGGCCTACGGCCTGCGCAACCGAGGCACGCCGAAGGACGAAGTCGACAAGCGTGTGCGGGCGACCGCCAAGACGCTGGAGCTGGAACACCTGCTCGAACGCCGTCCACGCGAACTGTCAGGCGGCCAGCGCCAGCGCGTCGCCATGGGGCGCGCCATCGTGCGCAATCCCAAGGTCTTCCTGTTCGACGAGCCGTTGTCCAACCTCGACGCCAAGCTGCGCGGCCAGATGCGCGTCGAGATCAAGAACCTGCAGCGCAATCTCGGCGTGACCTCAGTCTATGTTACCCACGATCAGCTTGAGGCGATGACGCTGGCCGACGTGCTGGTGGTGATGAATGCCGGTCTGGTCGAGCAGCTCGGCGCGCCGCTCGACATCTACGAGAAGCCGGCCTCGACCTTCGTGGCCTCCTTCATCGGCGCGCCGCCGATGAACCTCCTGCCGCTGCGCAGCGGCCAGCTCGAGGGGGCGGTGACGTTGCCGGCCGTGCCAACCAACGCAGCGACGCTCGGCTTCCGTCCGGAGGATTGCGAGGTCCGCACCGAGGCCAATGGTGTGTCCTCCGACGGGGCACTGCGGCTGATGGCCAAGGTCGAGGGCGTCGAGCCTGTCGGTGCCGAAAGCTTCCTCCATTGCCAGGTGCCGGGTGGGCGCATCGTCGTGCGCGTGGCCGGCCGTTCCGACGCCATGCCGGGCGACCAGCTGCCGGTCTTTGCCCGCCGCGAGAAGCTGCATTTCTTCGGCAGTGACGGCAAGAGAGTGTAGGGCCTTGGGATGCGCGCCTTGGACGCAGGACCGGCCAACCGCAACCGGTGCACCGCAGATAACGCAATCGTTCCAATTTGAGCTGTTGCGATAACCTCTTGTTCATGCCGCCCGACCGAAGATCGATGCAAGATCAAGGAGGTGGCTGGATTGCGGGCATCTTTGAAGAAACTCTCGCCGCGTGCCTGGCTTCAGCTCGCCGGCTGGACGGTTTTCGGAACGCTGGGCTGCGTCGTCGTCTCGCTCATCGTCACCTGGCTGATGTTCGGCAACGCCAGCAGCGAGGTGTTCCGCCTCGTCTTGCTGGAAGCCACCATCGTACCGGTCCTGCTGGCCGCGCCGCTGTTCTTCTACCTGACGCTCAAGCTGCGCGAACTCGCCATCGTCAATCATAAGCTTGCCGTGGTCGCCTCGACCGATGCGTTGACGGCGGTGCTCAATCGCGGTGCCTTTTCGGCCCGGGTCGACGAGGCACTGGGCAGGAACAGGACCAGGCTTGTCGGCCGGCCGATGGGGGCTCTGCTGGTCGTCGATGCCGATCATTTCAAGGCGGTCAATGACCGCTTCGGACACGCTGAGGGCGACGAGGCGCTGCGGGTGATCGTCGAGGCCATCCGCCCCTGCTTGCGCTCCACAGACATGCTGGGCAGGCTCGGCGGCGAGGAGTTCGCGGTCTTCTTGCCCGATGCCACGCCGGTCAATGCCGTCGACATCGCCGAGCGCATCAGGCGCGCCGTGGCCGAGGCGGAGTTCCTTCCGGGCGGCAGCCGCCATGCGCTGACGGTCAGTGTGGGCGGGGCGGTGTTCGACCGGCCGGTCGGCTTTGCCGAATTGTTCCGCATAGCCGATTCCTACCTCTACGAGGCCAAGGATGCCGGGCGCAATCGCGTCGAGCTGGCGCCCATGCCACCCGAGCGGACACATGGCTGGTATGCCGGTCGGGCGAACTGACCCGTCTCAGGCTGCTGCTGCGAACTCGGCGTTGGCGAGTGCTCGCTCAAGTGCCTCGATGCATATGGGATCATGCGAGGTGCCGGCGCCCTCCCACATGATCGCCATGGCCTTGGAGATCGGCATCGCCGCGCGGTAGGGGCGTTCGGCGGTCAACGCGTCGAACACGTCGGCCGTCGAGATGATGCGGGTGTCGAGGTCGATCTGGTGGGCGAAGAGGCCCCTGGGATAACCCTTGCCATCGAGCCTTTCGTGATGGGCGCCGGCGATCTTCGACAAATCGGCGAAAGCGCCGATCCGCGACAGGATCACCTCGGACATTTCTGCATGCCGTCGCATCGAAACCCATTCGAGGTCGTCGAGCTTGCCGTTCTTGTCGAGCACGCTGTTGGAGACGCCGAGCTTGCCGATGTCGTGCAGCAGCGCTGCGCGCTTCAGCCAACGACGGTGGCTTGTGGTGAAGCCCATTTCCTCGGCGATCAGATCGGTGAAGATGGCGACGCGCTCGCTGTGGCCGGAGGTGTATGGGCTCTTGGCGTCGATGACGCGGGCAAAAGCCTGGGCGATGTCGTCGAGATAGTCGTCGTCGGCAAGCATCGCCTCTTGCCCCGGTTCCATCGTCAGCACCACCTCTTCAAGGTCGTCGCGGGCAAGCGTCTGCCAGAAGGCGTCGCTTGCCGCGACTTTCTGGAATGCGCCGACAACCGCCGGGTCGAACCAGCCGCCTGAGCGGTGGCCGATTTCGGCCAATGCCGCTCTGCGGCCGCTTGCGGCATGGAAGACGTCGACCACCTGCGCCAGCAGCGCCACGCGGGCAAACATCGAGATGTCCCGGCCGGAGCGGCCGAGCGGCTTGCCGCCGCCGTCCCAGTGCTCGTCGAGATCGAGGATGGCCTCGGCCACGGCTTCGGAAAAATGCATCTGGCGGGCGATCTGCGCGCCGCGCTGGCAGCGCGTCTCGATCAGCTCGCGAGCAATCTGCCCGCCATTTTGAAGGATGTTGATGATGCTGCGGAAGCGCTGGGCCAGGTCGGCATTGGGGCCGGTGTGGGAAAGCGCGAAACGGAGCACCTGGGGCAGGCTGCTGTTCAGCAGCTTGAAGTCCTTCTTGAAGTTCAGGTCATCGGCCAGGTAGAGGCTGCAGATGCGCGCCGCATTGCTCGAACAGCCGAGGTCCTTGAGCAGCAGCGCGTAATAGAGGTCCTTGAGCGCTTCTTCCGGCAGGCCGAGTTCACGCCCGATGCTGACGCCGATCCAGCAGCAGCGCACGCAGTGGCCGGGCGGCTGGCCCTCGGTCAGGTCGAGCGCATGGCTCAACGCTCCGAGTATTTCCGCGACACGGATTTTGTTGCTCATGACCCGCCAACGCTTCCGCTGCGCGCGGAGCGCTGTCAGGCGGCAGCGCGCGGGAAAGCCCCAAATTCGAGGACTTGCGGGCGATCGTCCTCCGGTGGAGGACGCGCACGCCCTTCAGCTGCATGTCATCCAAACTGGAAAGGCCGGGTTAATGCCGGAGGCTGGCCGGCAGCTATTTCAGGCTGCCGGCATGAGGAGTGTCTTGTCCGCCGAAATGCGGCTCAGCGCGTCGGAACCGGATGCTCGCCGCGATAGTCGTAGAAGCCGCGGCCGGTCTTGCGGCCGAGCCAGCCGGCCTCGACATATTTCACCAGAAGCGGGCAGGGGCGGTACTTCGAGTCCGACAGGCCGTCATGCAGCACCTGCATGATCGACAGGCAGGTGTCGAGGCCGATGAAGTCGGCGAGCTGCAGTGGCCCCATCGGATGGTTGGCGCCGAGCTTCATCGCCGTGTCGATGGCTTCGACGGTGCCGACACCCTCATAGAGCGTGTAGATCGCCTCGTTGATCATCGGCAGCAGGATGCGGTTGACGATGAAGGCAGGGAAATCCTCCGAGACGGTGACCGTCTTGTCGAGGTGGCGGACATATTCCTTCGAGGCCTCGAAGGTCTTGTCTTCGGTGGCGATGCCGCGCACCAGCTCGACCAGCTTCATGACCGGAACCGGGTTCATGAAGTGGATGCCGATGAAACGCTCAGGACGATCGGTCTGCGCGGCAAGGCGCGTGATCGAAATCGACGAGGTGTTGGTGGCGAGGATCGCCTCGGGATTCAGCTGCGGGCAGAGCTGCGCATAGATCTTGCGCTTGACCGTCTCGTCCTCGGTTGCCGCCTCGATCACGAGGTCGGCGCTGGCGAGGTCGGCCATTGCGGGAGCCGCCGAGATGCGGGCCATCGCATCCTTGCGCGACTGCTCGTCGAGCTTGCCCGACGCGACCTGGCGGGCCAGGTTGCCGTTGATGGTGGCGATGCCTTTTTCGATGCGCTCGGGCGAGAGGTCGTAGATCAGCACGCTGTAGCCGGCGAGGGCCGAAACATGTGCAATTCCGCCACCCATCTGGCCCGCACCGACAATGCCGACCGTCTCGATCTTACCCGTCATCACACCAATCCCGTCGAAGTTTTTATTAGTTTTGTGCAATGCAAACTAAATGGCCGGGGTAGCGTTCGTCTACCCCGGCCACAACATTTTAATACTTTGGGCGAAGAGGCGTCAAAGCGCCTTTTCGAGCTCCGGCAGGACGGTGAAGAGGTCACCGACGATGCCGTAGTCGGCCACCTGGAAGATCGGGGCTTCTTCGTCCTTGTTGATGGCGACGATGACCTTCGAGTCCTTCATGCCGGCGAGATGCTGGATTGCACCCGAGATGCCGCAGGCGATGTAGAGATCGGGGGCGACCACCTTGCCGGTCTGGCCGACCTGCCAGTCGTTGGGGGCGTAGCCGGCGTCGACGGCAGCGCGGCTGGCGCCGACGGCGGCACCGAGCTTGTCGGCCACCGGCAGGATGACTTCCTGGAACTTCTCGGCCGAGCCGAGCGCGCGACCACCCGAGATGATGATCTTGGCCGAGGTCAGTTCCGGACGATCGCTTTCCGACAGCTTGTTCTCGACGAACGAGGACAGGCCCGGATTGGCGGCTGCCGAAACGGTCTCGATAGCGGCCGAACCGCCCTCGGCGGCTGCCTGGAAGGAAGCCGTTCGCACGGTGATTACCTTCTTGGCGTCGGTTGCCTGCACCGTCTGGATGGCGTTGCCGGCATAGATCGGACGCTTGAAGGTGTCCGGCGAGACGACCTCGATGATTTCCGAGACCTGGCCGACGTCGAGCAGGGCAGCGACACGCGGGGCGACGTTCTTGCCGGTCGAGGTGGCCGCGGCGACGATTGCGTCATAGTTGCCGGCGAGGCCGACGACCAGTGCCGCGGTCGGCTCGGCCAGGCGCTCGGCCAGCTCGTCGGCTTCGGCCAGCAGCACCTTGCGCACGCCCTTGAGCTTGGCGGCTGCTTCAGCAGCAGCCTTGGCGCCCTTGCCTGCGACCAGCACGTCGACGTCGGAACCGATCTTCTGAGCCGCCGACAGCGCCTTGGCGGTCTGGTCGGAGAGCGAAGCGTTGTCGTGTTCGGCGATGAGGAGAATTGCCATGTTGTTGATCCCTTTCCGCTTCGCTTAGAGCACGCCGGCTTCGTTCTTGAGCTTGTCGACGAGCTCGGCGACGGACTTGACCTTGACGCCAGCCTTGCGGCCGCCCGGCTCCTCGGTCTTGATGACCTTGAGGCGCGGGGTGATGTCGGCGCCGAAGTCGGCTGCCGACTTCTCGTCCAGCGGCTTCTTCTTGGCCTTCATGATGTTGGGCAGCGAGGCATAGCGCGGCTGGTTGAGGCGCAGGTCCACCGTCACGATTGCCGGCATCTTGAGCTCGACCGTCTGCAGGCCGCCATCGACTTCGCGCGTCACCCTGGCCTTGTCGCCACCAAGCTCGATCTTCGAGGCAAACGTGCCCTGGGCCCAGCCCAGCAGCGCCGCCAACATCTGGCCGGTCTGGTTCGAATCGTCGTCGATGGCCTGCTTGCCGAGCAGCACGAGGCCGGGAGCCTCGGCAGCGACCACGCCCTTCAGCACCTTGGCGACGCCCAGCGGCTCGACCGCATCGTCGGTCTTGACCAGGATGGCGCGGTCGGCGCCCATGGCCAGCGCGGTGCGCAGGGTTTCCTGAGCCTGCGCAGGTCCGATCGAGACCACGACGATCTCCTCGACCTTGCCGGCTTCCTTGAGGCGGATCGCCTCTTCGACCGCGATCTCGTCGAACGGGTTCATCGCCATCTTCACATTGGCCAGCTCAACGCCAGAACCGTCGGCCTTCACCCGAACCTTCACGTTCGCATCGACAACCCGCTTGACCGGGACGAGAACTTTCATCGGCTTGGTACCTCTCTGAACAGCATTATTGAGCGCGCTATAGCAGCGCCTGGCCCGCTGCAATTGTCGATTGCCGACATATTGGGCGGAAAAACAGACCTGATCTCGTGCTTTCGGTGGCAGGAGGGCTGCCGGAAGCGGGCGGACCGTAGTTGTGGGCGAAGTGGGCTGTCAATATCCGTATGGACGTCAAATCGGTTGAAAATCTGGGCCAGCCTAGCGCTGGCGGCCCCATCGCGCCGCCGGCTGGGCGGGTGGCTGGGGTGCAGGCGGCTCAGGTGTATCGGGGGCTTCCGCTCTCGGGGCTGGCGGCGACGTATCCTCGGCCTCGGCAAACAGCGGCACGTCGCGTCGGCGCAGGATCAGCACCAGCACGGCGCCAGCGACAATGCCGCCGACATGGGCGGCCCAGCTCACCTCGTCGTCGCCGCCGATGGCGATCATGGCGAACTGGAAGATCACCCACAGCACCAGCGGGATCCAGGCCGGGATGCGCAGCGGAATTCGGGCAAAGGCCAGCACCCAGACTTTCACGCGCGGGTAGAGCATCAGGTAGGCGACGACCACGCCGGCGATCGCACCCGATGCGCCGATCAGCGGCGTTTGCGAGTCCGGGATCATGAAACCGTGCAGCCAGGCGCCGGCAAAGGCGCAGAGCAGGTAGAAGACGAGGAAGCGGAAGTGGCCGAGCGCATCCTCGACATTGTCGCCGAACACCCAGAGGAACAGCATGTTGCCGCCGAGATGCAGCAGATCGCCATGCAGGAACGAGTAGGTGATGTAGCTCATCTGCTCGGGAATGATGACGAGGTCGGGCGACAACTCCGCCGTGTCGTGCACGACGGACGGGATGTAGCCCAGGCCCAGCACCGCAGCCGTCATGAACTCCTCACTGCCCAGATAGGTGATGCAGTAGGCGATGACGTTGAGGGCGATCAGGGCGAAGGTGACATATTGCAGCCGGATGTGGCGCAGGTGGTTCGAATCATAGAGCGGAATGAACATGCGGCTCGCTTCCGCTCCCCCGGAACCAGCAATCCGCTCACATCAGCGGTTCTTGCCCGGCACCCATAACACATCCGCTTTTCCGTTGTCATTGGCGACGCGGGCAGCGACGAACAGCAGGTCCGACACACGGTTGACGTAGCGGATGCCTTCGCGGTTGACGTGCTCGTCCGGGTTCTGGGCCAGCGCCACCATGACCCGCTCGGCGCGGCGCGCCACGGTGCGGGCAAGGTGAAGGGCTGCCGCTGCCGGCGAGCCGCCATTCAGCACGAACGACCGCAGCGGTTCGAGCCTGGCGTTGAGCAGGTCGATGTCGGCTTCGACCCGCGCCGTCTGGCTGGCGACAATGCGCAGCGGCTCGTAACCGAGGTCCTTGCCGGTGTCGGGCGTGGACAGATCGGCGCCGAGGTCGAACATGTCGTTCTGGATGCGGACAAGCATGGCGTCGAGCTCGGGATGGTCGGCGGCGGTGTGCACGCGCGCCATGCCGATGCAGGCATTGGCCTCGTCGACCGCGCCATAGGCCTCGACGCGGAGATCCGATTTCAGGCGGCGCTCGCCGGTGCCGAGGCCGGTCGTGCCGTCATCGCCGGTGCGGGTGTAGATCTTGTTGAGCTTGACCATGCGCGTACCCCGTCAGCGGCGGGTGAAATAGAGGGTCAGCACGATGAAGATCAGCGCGATCGCCTGCAAAAGCACGCGCGCCTGCATCAGCTTGTTGGAGGTGGTGCCCGAGCCGCCGCGCAGCATGTTGATCAGCCCACGGCCGAGCACGATCACCACGGCGACCATGAAGACGACGGCAAGGATGTTGAACGCGGTTGCCATGGTGGTTTCCTGTGTTTGGCGCCGGTCGGCTCAGGCCTGTCGCGCCAGTATTCTGTAGAGCAGCGAGGCAGGCAGGAGCCGCTTGAGCACGACACCGATTCTCGCCGGGATCGTCACAGCATAATGTGGACGCGGGCGCGGCGACAGCAGGGCGTGTCGCAATACCGCATGCACCGCCTCGGGGCCTTCCTTCAGCCGCGACTTGGAGCCGCCGCTCGACAGCCTTTCGAGCTGGGCGCGGTAGGCTTCGTGATGCACCGAATGCTCGATATCGATGTAACGCTTGAACCAAGGCAGGCCGTTGGTGGCGATCTTCGATTTCACCGGGCCGGGCTCGATCATCGACACATGCACGCCCGAACCGTCGAGTTCCTGGCGCATGCACAGCATCAGGCCTTCCAGCGCATGCTTGGAGGCGGCATAGGCGCCACGGAAGCGCACCGGCGTCAGGCCGAGGATCGACGAGCAATTGACGATACGCCCACGCCCTTGCGCCCGCATGACGGGCACGATGCGCCGCGTCAGATCGTGCCAGCCGAAGAAATTGGCCTCGAACTGGTCGCGCAGCGCGGCCACCGGCAGATCCTCTACAGCGCCGGCCTGCGCATGGGCGCCGTTGTTGAAGAGCGCGTCCAGCCGTCCCCCGGTCCGTTCCAGCACGGTCGCCACCAGCGCCTCGATGGAGGCGGATTCGGTGTAGTCGAGATAGAGCGCCTCGATGCCGTCGGCCTCAAGCGCTGCGATGTCCTCGGGTTTGCGTGCGGTGGCGAACACCCGCCAGCCTTCGGCCTTCAGCGCGCGGGCGCAGTGGGCGCCGATGCCCGACGATGCGCCGGTCACGATTATCGTGCGTAACTCGTTGATCGGGCTCACTTCGTTTTCGCCTGGCCTTGTAAATGAGGGCAAAGCCTTCCCATATTCGCCGCCACGAAACAATTGGCCAATGGATGATTGGCCGTGTCACTATCGGCCGCCAGGTGGTTGGCCAGGGCCTATCAGGACGGAGCGGAAAACTGGAGCTGATGCGCAAGATCGTCGCCGTGCGGCGCGTGCTCTTCGACGCAGTCGGCCATTTCTATGACGATGACGGTTGGGCGATGGCCAGTCATCTCGCCATCTCGGCGCTGATGGCGCTGTTTCCGTTCCTGATCTTCGCCACCACGCTCGCCAGCTTCCTCGGCGCCGACGCCTTCGCCGAAACCGCCGTGCATCTGGTCTTCGACACCTGGCCCGACCAGATCGCCGAGCCGATCGCCCGCGAAGTGGTCAACGTGCTCACTGTCCAGCGCACCGACCTTCTGACCTATGGCGTGCTGCTCGCCGCCTTCTTTGCGTCCAACGGCGTCGAGGCGCTGCGCACCTCGCTCAACCGCGCCTACCGCGTCACCGAAACCCGCACCATCTGGTTTCGACGCACCCAGAGCATCTTCTTCGTGCTCATCGCCACGATCAGCTTCGTCGCCATTTCGGTGCTGCTGGTGTTTGCGCCGATCATCGCGCGCATCCTCGAGGCCAAGTTCGAGTGGATCAAACCCTATATGGGCACGATCACCGTGTGGCGGTTCTCGATTGCATCGGCGGTCATCGTCTTCGGCCTGTTTGCCGTGCATCTGTGGCTGCCGGACGGGCGCCGGCGTTTTCTCAGCGTCATCCCGGGCATCATCTTCACGCTGGTCGCCTGGCTCATCGGCTCGACGATCTTCGCCGCCTATCTCGACACCTTTGCGGCCTACGTCACCACCTATGCCGGTCTTGCCTCGATCATGATCGCCATCGTCTTCCTCTACATCATCTCGGCGATCTTCATCCTCGGCGGCGAACTCAACGCCGCCATCAGCCGCTATCTGGAAGCCCGCGCCCGCGTGCCGGGCTGAGCCGTCGCCAGGCCGACGCCGAGCGTGGCGATGGCCATGCCCACGAGCTGCACCGCAGACAATTGTTCGTCGAACAGCAGCCATGCAATGACCGCCGTCACCGACGGCACGAGGTAGAACAGCGAGGCGACCTTCGACATGGCCCCGTCGCGGATCATCACCATCAACAGGAAGATCGCGCCGATGGAGAGCACGAAGACCAGCCAGGCCATGGCGAAGACCAGTTCACCATTGACGGTCACCTGCTGGTGCTCGAAGGCGAAGGAGGCGACCGTCATCAATATGCCGGCGCCGACATATTGCCAGAAGGTGCCGGTCACGAGGTCGCTGGCGCTGCCCACGCGCTTCTGCCAGATGGTGCCGGCGCTGATGCCGCCCATGGCGATCACCGATGCCGTCAGCGTCTGCCAGGTCACGCCGCCGCCGAGCGCGCCGAGCTTGGGCGACAGCACGATGACCACCCCGACGAAGCCGACGGCCAGCCCCAACCAGTGACGCGGGCGGATTTCCTCGCCCAGAAGCGCACCCGCGAGCACCGCCGTCACCAGAGGCTGCAGGCCGGCAATCAGTGCCGAGAGGCCAGCCGGCAGGCCCTGGTGGATCGCCCAGAACACGCCGCCGAGATAGACGCCGTGCAGCAGCATGCCGATGGCCACCGCATGCAGCGCGGCTCGGTTTGTCAGCCGCTTGGAGCCGATGGCGAGCATGATGCCGCCGAGGATGACGGCCGCAATCACGAAGCGGACCGCCAGGAAGGTGAATGGCTCCGCCCACGGCATGGCGTAGCGCGCGCCGATGAAGCCGGTCGCCCAGAGCAGCACGAAGGTGGCCGGTATCAGACGTTTGGGAGAGGATGTCATCGGTACCGCTGGGCTGGCCGGGCGAGGCGCCCTGGCAGGGAGTTCATCAGATCGCTCTAATGCCGAATATTCGGGCAAGCAAAACGAAACGATTGATCCATAGATTCACCGGACCTGATCCGACCATCCGATCCGGGAGACGCATGCCCGGGATGCGGCCCGGTAGAAACCCCACTGTCGGCCTTTGAAAGGACCGCGGATGTTGTGGAATCTCGACCCGGGCTGGTTGATGATGGCCGTCGCCTTCGTTGCCGTCATGGCGTTCTTCTTTGGCGCAGCCCTCGACGCCATCATGAAGGAAGACGGCTTCGGCCCCACCGGCAACATGCTCCTGTTCACCGCCGGCTTCTTCGGCGCCGTGATCGTTGCCAACAGCTATGGCATCTCGCTGCGCGACCTCAAGCTCGCGGTCGCCTGGGGGCTGGGCGGCGCCTTCGTCTTCATCAGCCTGCTTGCCCTGCTCAAGGCCGCCGCCGCGCGTTTTTGATCACGAGGTTGGGGACGGCCCCGCGGGTGGGCCCCCTCGAGCAGGCTCAGGATGAAGATTGTCGCTGTTGTCGTTGCGCCGTCTAACCTCCCGACGCAACGCCGGCAGCATGAACGGTCCTCATCCTGAGCTTGTCGAAGGGCGCATGACCGACCGCCCGCCAGCGGCACGACCAACGTGAGCGAGCAAAGCGAGCGGAGAGTGTCGGGGAGCCATGTCGTGACCTCGGCTAACCCGTGTCGGCTCCATACTGGTGCACCAGGACGAGATCATCCCGAACTAAACCCCGAGTATCGCCCTTATCGTTTCGGGCGTCTCCCCGGCGTCCCGCAGCGCTGCAAGGCCGGTGTCGCGTTGGCTTTTGGACAGCTTGCGGCCATCCGGCCCGGGCACCAGCCTGTGGTGGAAGTAGCTCGGCGCGGGCAGTCCCAGCGCCTGCTGCAGGAGACGCTGGACCGAGGTGGCGAAATAGAGATCCTTGCCACGCACGACGTGGCTGATGCCCTGCAGCGCGTCGTCGACCACCACCGACAGGTGATAGCTGGTGGGGATTTCCTTGCGGGCGATGATCACGTCGCCCCATTGCGCGGGCTCGGCCGCAATGTCCGCTGCCGCGGTCATCGCCTCGCTCGACCATTCGCGCCATGCCAGCTGATGTCCCAGTCGCTCGACTGCCGCCGTCGTGTCGAGCCGCCAGGCGAAGGGCACGCCGGCATCGATGCGTCGCTGGCGCTGGCGCTGCGACAGCGTCTTGTCCGTTCCGGGGTAGAGCGGCGCGCCGTCAGGGTCGCGCGGCCAGCTTTTTCCCTTTGCCTCATGCTCGACGATCACTGCCCGGATATCGCCGCGGCTCATGAAAGCGGGATAGACGAGTTCATCCTTTTTGAGGCGCTCGAGCGCTGCTTCAAATTCGCCGAAATGCTCCGACTGCCGGCGCACCGGCTCTTCCCAGCCAAACCCCAGCCAGGCCAGGTCGCGGAAAATGCCGGTTTCGTATTCGGGCGAGCAGCGGGTGACGTCGATGTCCTCGATGCGCAGCAGCAACCGACCCCCGCTGCTTGCCGCCATAGACTGATTGGTCAGCGCGGAAAGCGCGTGGCCGAGATGCAGCTCGCCATTGGGGCTGGGCGCGAAACGAAAGACAGGAGCCGCCATGAGCGTTGTGGTTTCGGATTGAACGTTTGCTTTTCCGATTGCTACGTTGCCTGCCCGAAGCTCACAAGATATGCCATGCGCCGCATCTCCAACATCGACGACATCAACAGCGGTCTCGACGCCCTTGTCGCCCTCGATCCCCGGCTTGAGGCGGTGCGGGCCATCGCCGGCGAGGTGCCGCTCCGGCTGACCGAGCCAGGCTTCGCCAGCCTCGCCTCGATCATCGTTTCGCAGCAGGTGTCGACGGCGAGTGCAAAGGCGATCTTCGGCCGGTTCTCGACCCTGGTCGATCCGCTGACGCCGCAAGGCCTGCTTGCCGCAGGCGAGGGTGTATTCCGCGAGGCCGGCCTGTCGCGCCCCAAGCAGAAGACCCTGCTTGCCGTCGCCCGGGCCGCCGCCGACGGGCTCGACCTCGACGACCTTTGCCGGCTCGATGCACAGGAGGCGATGGCAACCATGGTCGCCATATCAGGCATCGGGCCATGGACGGCCGAGGTCTATCTTCTGTTCGCCGCCGGCCACCCCGACATTTTCCCGGCTCGCGACGTGGCGCTGCAAAGTGCCGTCGGTCATGCGCTGGGCATCGACCCGCGCCCCGGCGAGAAGGCACTGATTCGGCTTGCCGAATCATGGGCGCCATGGCGGGGGGTCGCTTCGAGGCTGTTCTGGGCGTATTATCGGGAGACCCGGGGCCGGGATGCCGCGCCGCCGGCCGGAAATCCCGCCTGATTGCGCGAAATCGCGCATTTTTGACGGGCTTTGTGACCGACAAGCCGCTTCACATTCCTGTCACCTCGGGCTTACAGTATTCGTACCGTTGGGTTCGAGGACCAAGGAGGTAAACGAAGTGACGGTTGCCGTGTCTCCGGATGGGCTTCCAGCGCTGGTGCTGAACGCGGATTATCGCCCGCTCAGCTACTATCCCTTGTCGCTGTGGTCCTGGCAGGATGCGATCAAGGCGGTGTTCCTCGATCGCGTCAACATCGTTGCCGAATACGAGCACGCCGTTTCCTCGCCGACCTTCTCGATGAAGCTGCCCAGCGTGGTCAGCCTCAAGACCTATGTGAAGCCGTCGCGTTATCCGGCCTTCACCCGCTTCAACGTTTTCCTGCGCGACCGCTTTCAATGCCAATATTGCGGCACGCCAGAAGACCTGACCTTCGACCACGTCATCCCGCGCCACAGCGGCGGCGCAACGACGTGGGAAAATGTCGTCGCCGCCTGCTCGCCCTGCAATCTCAGGAAGGGCGGTATGATGCCGGCGCAGGCCAAGATGTGGCCGCTGCAGAAGCCGTTCCAGCCGACGGTGCACGACCTGCACAACAACGGCCGGCTGTTCCCGCCCAACCATCTGCACGAAAGCTGGATGGATTATCTCTACTGGGATGTCGAGCTGGAGCCTTGAGCCGCTTCTTTCTTCTCCCCGTTCACGGGGAGAAGATGCCGGCAGGCAGATGAGGGGCAGCGCATGCCTCTCAGAATTTCACTCCGCCCCTCATCCGGCCCTTCGGGCCACCTTCTCCCCGTGAACGGGGAGAAGGAAAGGCGTTACTTCCTAAAAGCCGCACGCAGGGCCACCACCGCCAGAAACGCGCTGGCGAGCACGTTCCAGCCGGCGAAGGACAGGCCGAGCACGCGCAGGGCGGCGTCCTCGCAGCGAGGCGGCACGACGGTGTTGAGCACGTCAAGCAGGCCCTTGCCGCCGGTGTCGACGGTGCCCGAAACGGCCTGGCAGTCGGTCGGGCCGGCCCACCAGCGCCATTCGACACCGGCGTGGTAGCCGCCAAGATAGAGGCCATAGAGCATCAGCAAACCGCCCAGCGCCAGCAGCGCGCGGGTCAGCCATGACGGCCAGTGCATCGCCGAGGACAGGGCCGCCAGCGCCATCAGCGGCACGCCGACATAGTAGGGCGTGCGCTGCTCGAGGCACAGCTTGCAGGGCATGTAGCCGCCGATGTGTTGGAAGCCGAGTGCGGTGCCGACGACGACTGCCATGGCGACGGCAAGGAAAAGCGCTGTCAGCGTCTGGCTGCGGCCGGTCGTTGAAGTGAGGGAGGTCATTCTTTGGTGCCCAGCTGTTGTTACCGGCAATTGCCGTTCAGTGGAGGTATCTGACGAGAAGATAGAGCAAAATGAGGGCAGCGGCAGCGATGCCGGCCAGCAGTCCCAGTCGCTTCTCGATGAACTCGCGGATCGGCTCGCCATAGGTCCTGAGCAACCAGGCGAGGAACAGGAAGCGGGCGCCGCGGGCAATGATCGCCGAGACGATGAACCAGCCGAGCGGGAAGCTGACGACGCCGGCGAGAATAGTCACCACCTTGATCGGCGGCAGATGCGACAGCCCCGACGTGACGAGCATCAACAGGATGATGCCGGCGCCCGATGACACCTTGAGCGCTTCGAATTCGTCATACTTGCCGTAGAATTCGAGCACGGGCTTGGCGACGGCCTCGAAGGCGTAGTGGCCGATGTACCAGCCGGCAATGCCGCCCAGCACCGAGGCGACCGTGGCGATAATGGCATAGCGGTATGCCTTGTCGGGCCGCGACAGCGCCATCGGCAGGTAAAGCACATCGGCTGGGACGAGGAAGACCGAGCTTTCGACGAAGGCGATGAAGGCCAGCCACCATTCGGCGGATTTCCTTGCCGCGAGCGACAAGGTCCAGTCGTAGAGTCGGCGAAGCATCTGGCCCCCTTGGATTACGCGCTGCCTGTTTAGGAAGAATTGCTGTAGCGCACAATGCGTGAGGCCTTCACGAATGCGAAACCGGCACAGCACGCACAATCTGTCGCACATTCACGCGTCGGGGCAGTTGACGGCAGGGTGCCTGACCGTATAGTCCGCCACCGTTCTGTCCATTTAGGACAGGCCCCTATGGCGGAATTGGTAGACGCGCTCGACTCAAAAAGTGGTTTGTCTACCAATCCACAGAAAAATAAGACCGACCGTTTCCCATTTAGTATCAGCGGCTTATGGTCCGCGTGGCCAGATGGCTCTCACGTGTCAAATATGCCTAGGTGCAGAATAGGTGCAAAGCGAGAGCGGAAGGTCGGCGGTAATCGGCGCCGTCCGGTGGTCTGACAAATTCAATCTGTGCTCAGTACGTGTCCGCGTCTTTGGCGAGCGGCAAAGCAGGTTCGTGAACTTGCCATCTCTGCAGACGATCTCGGGAGCCATTTCACCGTAAGCGTTCGAGTCCTCCCATCCGTCGAAGGCCCATTTGGGCGCAGTCTGAGCTACCGATCGCTGGGATTGGCGAATGACAACCGGTGGAGCTGACAGAGGGGGAAAACAACTTTCGTTCGCCAGATTGAGGTTTACATGCGCTAACTTCACTGCATGGGTGTTGATTCATCTTGGGGGCTAAGGGTGAACACTAAAGCAAACAAGACAGTGCTTGAAGCCATACTTGACTGGTCGGGTGAACGTCCTCTCTGGCAAAGGGATGCGCTGCGCCGGATCGTGATCGGTGGGACTCCCGATGACGCGGCTGTCACCGACGTACTGGCCTTGTGCAAAAAAGAGCATGGGGCCGCTGGCATCACGTTGGAAGCGGCGATGCTCGAAGCGGCACATCTGCCGGCAGCCCCCGTGGGCGGTGAAGCGATAGCTCTCGTGAGCGTCGGCGACATTGCCGGTGTGAACCAGCTTGCCCCGAGCCAGACTTTGCCGTTTGAACCGGCCGGGCTCACTATCGTCTACGGGCCGAACGGGTCCGGCAAATCCGGTTATGGGCGCGTGCTCAAGCGAGCCTGCCGCGCCCGCAAAGCCGGCGAGATCATGCCCGACGCCTACAACCCGCCGGCGGCGGGCAAGGCAACAGGCACCTTCACAATCCTCAAGGACGGAACAGCCGAACCGCCTGTCAGCTGGACGGATGACGGCAAGCCGGACGCGGTGCTGTCGGCAGTCAGCGTCTTTGACCGGGACTGCGGATCGGTGCATGTGCAGGAAAAGAACGAAGTAGCTTTCAGGCCCTTCGGGCTGGACATTCCCGACGACCTCGCGGGCGTTTGCCAGGCGCTCAAGCAAAAACTGGGCGCTGAAGAAACGCAGCTCCAGGCTGTCCGTGACCCGGTGTTTGAAAAGCCGACATGGAATATCGCCACGCCGGTGGGTGCGATCATGTCGGCCCTGAGCCATAACACCAACCTGGCGGCCTTCGAGAAGCTCGGCGAGATGACCGCCGATGAACGCGCAAGGCTGGCGCGCCTTGATGAGGACCTTCTGAAGAACCCCGCGGACGCCGCCGCCGAACAGCGGCTCTTTGCCGGAAACGTGCGGCAACTGATAGCGACCCTGAACAGGATCGCCACCACCTATAACGACGAACCGCTGGTCAGGCTGAAGGCACTGGCCGACGCGGCAAGAAGTAAGCGGGCAGCGGCCAATCTCGCCGCGCGTGATATGTTCGACGGCCTTGCTATTCCCGGCGTCGGCGCGGAAACGTGGCGCACCTTGTGGGAGGCGGCGCGCCGCTACTCTGAACAAACGGCATATGCCGGTTCAGCCTTCCCGCCTGCGGGCGACGAAGCCTGCGTTCTTTGCCATCAGCCGCTCAGCCCTGAAGCCAAGAGCCGCATGGGAGGTTTCGAGGCGTTCATCCGAGCCGATGCCGAGTCACAGGCGTCAAGCGCCGAGCAGGAATTCACCGATGCGCTTGCCGCGTTCAGGACGCGCAAACTGGATGTGCGCGTAATGGCGCAGGCGCGGCGGCGCATAGCCCTCCAACATGGCAGCCTCGCCCGCCGCGTTCTGCGCTTCGTCGCCAGTGCGGATTTGCGGCGCCTTAAATGCCTCCGCGCGCTTTCGTCTGCTGATGCGCTTGTGCTGCCGCCGCTCGCGCCTTCGCCAAAAGCTGAACTGGAGACGCTGGCGGGCACGCTTGAAGCCTATGCTGTAGAGCTTGATGAAGCTGCCGACATAGAAGGTCGCAACAAACTGATCCTGGAACGCGACGCCCTGAAGGACCGGGGGGCGGTTCCTGACCTGCTCGAAACCGCAAAGAAGGAAATAAAGCGCCTGGACGATCTGCGGATACTCCGCGCCTGCATCGCGGACACGGCGACGAACGCCATTACCAAGCTCGGGAATGACATCGCCGATAACGTCATCACCCCGAAGATGCGCGATCAGTTCCAGTCGGAAATTGTCCGTCTCGCTGCGGAAAAAGTGCGCGTGGAAATCGTGCGGTCAGGCGGGCAATACGGCTCTCCCAACTATCAGGTGCGCCTTTTTGCCAACCCGAAAGCCAAGGTCCACATGGTCCTGAGCGAGGGCGAGCAAACATGCGTGGCCTTGGCTGCGTTCCTCACCGAACTGGCAACGGCGTCTCACAAATCCGCGCTCGTGTTTGATGACCCGGTGACATCGCTCGATCATCGCTGGCGCGAAAAAGTGGCGGAACGGTTGGTCGAGGAATCAAGGGCGCGCCAGATCATCGTCTTCACCCACGATATGGTGTTTGTGAACGACTTGCATGACAAGGGTGCCCGCGAGGGCCTTCCTATGAAGCTCGTCAGCCTGTCGCGCGGTCCTGCCGGTACAGGCATGGTCAGCGAGGGACTGCCCTGGCAGCATGCCGGCATCCGCGACCGGATCGATAAGCTGGAAAAAGCGGCAAGGGAGGCACGCAAGCTCTACGATGCGAACGATGAAGAAGGATATCGCGACACCGCAGTGAAGATTTATGACCGGCTTCGGGCAACATGGGAGCGCGGGCTCGAAGACGTGGCTTTTGCCGGGGTCATCCACCGGCACCGGGACTATATCGACACCAAGAATCTCAAAAGGGTGACGGTCATCGAAGGCGCGGACGTCGAAACTTTCCGCAAGAACTTCAAGAAATGCAGCGACCTAGTGGAGGCGCATGACCCGTCGCGCGCGCGAGACGGTGCCGTTCCTCCCCCGGACGATATCCTCGCCGACATCAAAATCCTCGCCGACTGGGCGGAATCGATCAGGGCAAGGCAGAATGCTTTGACATGATAGCGTGCGAAAAACAGGCGTTCGCCGTTAGGGCGGAGGCGAACAGAAAGAGGGACCGGGCATCTTCGACGAATACGGAGACACGCCCGGCGCTCCCCCTATTCCTACAACAGTCCTACAACCCGGCTCGTCGCGACTGTGCCGAGGCGAAATAGGGCTTGCCGCTGTGCCGAAGCCTGCCGCCACGAACGTGCCAGGTCTGAATCCCACGGCGTGACAATCAACTCGAATGAGCCGTCCGCCAGACGGCGAAACATGACAGCCGTGTCGGCATATTCGAATCCGCCCTGTGTAGCGGTCGGCAAATTCATTCGTTCCATACGGTTATTGCCGTGCCATGTCAGACGGCGGTCGTTCCATGCGCGCGCACCGCTGCGAAGAACCGGCTCCCCGATCGTCAAATTGTGGGGATAGTCGTATTGCGTGAACACGAAACCAAAAAACCTGTGACCGCCGCGAGGAAGTTCAAGCTGGTTGCGTGACCCGCCTTGCAGGGCTTCGCCGTGGATCCACATGGCGCTGTAGTTCGCGGGATTAACAGCGCCCGTGTCGATGGCGACCCTGAACAAGGGCAGCGCACCAACATTAATCGGTGCTGGCTGCGCTACGGGCTGCGCTTCCTGTTCTATTTCTGCTGGCGGCGGTTGCGCCTGCCGCAGCGCCGCATACGCCTGTAGCAATTCCTCGGTAAGAGGCGTTGTATCAAAACACGCGCTCGCCAGAGCGGCATCGATTGACGCGCGCGGAACGTCCTGCTGAAGCCACGCGGCCTCCGTGTTCACGCTGAACCCGCGACTGGTGAGGTTGGCGGAACCGATCAGCGCGCTACAGCTCTGCGCGTTCCTGCCGAACGTGTAGAGTTTGGGGTGAAATGCCCGCAGCGGCATCAGTGAGCCCTGGGCAAGCCTTTGTGCCCCCGAGACATGCACTGTCGCATTTCCCGATTCTTGCCAATGCCGCAAGGCTTGCGGCTCCGTGAGGCCGAAGTCGAATGATGTTACTAGCGTCTTCGGCATGGCGGCAAACGCCGCAGGGGTGACAGAATCGGCGAGTGCGTTGAGCAGGATGCTGGCGCCGCCGCGCGTGACATAGGCGGATGCTACGCGCACGTCGGTCGCGCCCCCCGCGATCATATCGACAACGGCGTTGCGAATATTCGCAGGCGTTGCGGCATTCTGTACGATTAGCACGCGTCACCCTTCCTCGATCACATCGGAATCGAGCGTTGCCACCGGTGTCGCGTCCAATACAAGCGCAGCAAGGGTCTCAAGCTGCGGCAACAGCGGCGATGCTTCGAGCAGCGCGCGCAATTTCCGCCGGCGTGCCGGCAAAGCCTTTGCGGGGTCGCCCAAATAAGCGTCTGTCGTGCAATGACCGGCGGCAAGGGCAGCAAGATCCTTTGCCAGACCGGCGATCTTCTTATGATCGTCATTGCCGGGGTCGTAAGCGGGCATCATTCGGTATGGCAGTGTATGGAGATGCCGTTCGCCGAAATCGCCTTTCGGGTTGAACGCGAGGGTGGCGTTGGTCAAGGCCACGCTGTTGAGCATGCCCACCTGGAACCACGCTTCCCGCTCATCCGCGACAACCTTCCAGTAGAGGGTCTGGTCAACGACAACATCCTGCGCCTGCGCGAGCGGAACGCACGCAGCGCATATGATCTTGCCGCCGGCACCGGCCAGTATGAGATAGCCATCGGCACCGAAGACCTGCTTCGACAGCTTGCCCCTCTCATCGACGCGCTCTTGCAGTGATTTCCCTTTTCCGACCCCCTTGAGTTTCTGGTTTATCGCCGCGAAGCGCCGCGCCGTCTGGGTAAATCCCTGACGACGGATTTCAGACTCGTCGAGAATGCTCCACGTACCATCTGGTGCGCGCAGCGCCGGCAGGGCCAGGGGCGCACGATGGACGCCGAGAACAAACGGAAGCAAGTTTTCCGACTGCGCCATACGGAAGATGAAGCGGGGCGCGACATGGCCGGGAAAGCGTTCGGTGGCCATTTCCTTGGCCGACTTGATCGTAAAGCCCCAGGGGGACGTACGCGTCGGCGTATCGACGCGGTATTCCGCACCTGAATCTTGGATGATGTTGACGCACACGGCTGTGCGCGGCATGAGATCGGCCCCTTGCTGCGGCAGCCGTCCTCCGCCACCGGTCGCCGCCGGACTGCCGCCCTTTTCGAGCACCCATGCGCTCCGCGCCGTGCCGATATTGCGGATAGAAAAATCGGCGGTATCCAGTCCCGCGTCTGTCGCGACGAGACCGGCAAAGGCAGATCGTGGAAGCCCGGTCCTGTCCGTCCTCTTATGGCCGATCAGCGCCGCGCCGGGATATTTAAAGGTTCCGGGTGCGACCTGCCACACCTCGGCAATGTCGAACGGCACGGGACGTTCGCTGTTCAGGAATTCATGCTGCCGCAGCCTCTCGTGATGGTTCCCGTTCAGCACCGTACCCGGCACAAGGCAGGCGACGGAGGCATCCGGCGCGAGATAACGGTCGATGGCATGAAGCAGGTGCATCGTTCCCAGCTCAAGATGGAGAAATGACTGCCCCGCTGGCTGGATGCCGTAGAGCTTTGCTCTGCCTTTGAGCAGGTCCCTGTATGGATTATCGGCCAGCCCGCTCATCGCCAGCCACGGCGGATTGGAAACAAGCCCGTTAAAGTGGCCAGTCAAAAGCCCCGGCCTGTATGTGTTCCGCAGGATGAAGGCCCAAATGCCGTTGCGTCCCGCCACGGCCAGTTCGGCCATGCGATGCGCCAGCGGGTAAAGCGCGGCAGAGAGCTGTTTGTGGAGCTCCGGCGACAGGCTGACGCTGAACGCCGCGATGGCGCCGTCGAGAAAGCCGTCCGCGTCCGCCTTGCTGAAACCCGCAACCGTGCCGCGCCGCTGCGCTTCGCGCGCTTCGTCATAGGCCCAGTCAACGATACGGTCGAAAAAGTCGCGATATGCCGGCTGTACCAGCGCCGTCGGCAGCAGAATCGTCGTACCGTCAAGCGATACGGGAATCGTATCGCTCTCGCCAACCAGCGGCACTGAGGCTGAAACCGGCGTGACGGCGAACAGCGAATCCGCATGATAGACGGGGATCACAATCGGTTTCGTCGCCGCCTTGATCTCGACCGACAGGCTGACAACCCATGTGGTCTTGGCCAGGCTGACGGCCAGCGGGTCAATGTCAAAGCCGGTCGCGACATCTTCCAGCTTGTCGATGGTGGAAAAGCCGAAACGCGCCTTTGTGGCCTTGATGATTTCGGCGAGCATCGTGCCGGACCCGCAGCACATATCGACGATGCGCGGGCTCTCGCCCTCAGGAAGGCCATCGAGGCAGCGATCGGCAAGCAGCCGGGCGAGCCAATGCGGCGTCCATTCCTGACCTAGCAGCTTGCGTTGGCTGCGGCGCGCGAGTTGCGCCATAAGGCGGCCAAACAAATCTTCTTCGGGATACCAGCTGAAATCATAGGCGTAGAGGTCACGCTGGAGATCGCGGGCCACAGTCACAAGCCGGTCCATGTAGGCAGGCCCCAAAAGCCAGCCGAAATAATCTTGCTCGACGACATTCTCGAGCTGGAAATTGTGACGGAAGAAGTCGCCGTTGAGAATCGCGCGCAGCTCGTCGTCCGTGCTCAGCAGTGCTTTTCCTGTCAAGACGTTGGCGCTCAGAAGCCGCGCCAGAATGGTCATGTAGGCTTCATCAACATACGCGGTCGTGCGGAAGGCGCTTGTCGGCCTTTCAAGATGATCGACAAACCGGGACCAGAGTTCGGTTGCCAAGCTGGCTGAGGGCTCGGCCTTCCTCCCCTCGTCCACCAGCGCCGACAAAGGCGCGGCACTGCTTTTGTACGCGACCGAGTCCATGCCTAGATCGGAAGCGAGGAATTCAGCGCGCAAAGGCCGAGACTGTTCGCGCGCCAGATGTTTTCGGATGAATGCGCTGAGCCGTTCGGCGGAGACCGCGCCGTCGTCGGCCAGCTTCAGCTCATCAATAACGACCAGCGAAATATCGGCAGCCGTGCAGGCAGACGGATCGACGCCGGGCGTCAGCACGGCATCATAGGCGTACCATTCGACTGTATCGGACAGCACGCCCCGCACCGTCGAGACCGGCATACCGGCGCGTACGAGTCCTGCGGCCTGCTCCTGCACCTGCGCGTATCCGGTATCGCGTTTCACGTTGTTGCGCAGGTCGGATTCATATTCGATCGTGGTTGAACCCACGAGGTTATCGATGAATCGGGAGGCCGCCTTGCCGGAGGCCATGCCGACCTTGGTGTGCGCTTCCGCGCCTTCTGTATAATTGTTGATCCAGTTTTCATGAGCGGTGTCTGGAAACATCAGCCGCAGCCGGCCCTGGAATTCCGCGCGCAGCACCGCCTCGACATGACCCGCGTCGCGCAGCATGCGGCAACGTCCGATGGTTTCACTTATGCGGGCTATATCAGCGGTCATGAAGCGATCCTTTGACGGGCAGCACACACGGCCTGGAGGCGGGTTTCGATATGCTGCGCCGCCGTTTTCAGGTCTTTTTCATTGAGGCGGGGCAGCACCGCGCCCAGCATGAACATGTCGATCTGGTGCTGGGCTGACGGCGCGGATGCCGCCAACTGCTGCCCGAGCGCGTCAAGCGTCTGGCAGTCGCTGTCAGACAATACCGGAACCGGGACCTGACGGATGTGCGTCGCTTCCAGTTTGAGCGCGCCGCCGCCAAGCGGCGTTCCGGCTGATTCCATGGCCGCGCGGCACCAGCTGCTGTTGAACAAGGCGTAGAGCGCGTGACGCGTCCACCGCTTCTGCTCCGGCCACATCGTCGAGAAATTGGCGTCAATCAAGATCGGCGGCTGCGTATTGAGCGCGACCACCGGCGTCCCGTGATTGATCCGCGGCGTAAAGATCGCGGGCAGATGGCGGGGGGTGAAAGCCGGCAGCATGTACCAGAAACGGGGGATATCGCGTCCGTTGGCTGGCTGACGGATATTGGTGCGAACGGCGGATAGATCGGGGATGAAACGCGCGGGTTCTTTCGGGTCCGGTGCAAGGCGGGCTGCCCGCGTGACGAATGCCGCCAATTCGGCGGGCATGACACGGGGAGCGGATTTACCACGCTTGCGGTATGTCTCTGCCGCACGCGTCACCGCGGCCTGGTCTTCCGGCAGAACCCACTGCGACAGATCAAGCGCACGGGTCGGAGGCAAGTGACCGCGCATAAAGGCGGGCATATCGGCTTGCCGATGGAGAACGGGCCGTAACGCTTCCGCAGGAACCTGAAACCGCACATCCTGGAAGCTGTCCGATGCTTCAACGGCAACGGTCTTGCCATCATCGTCGCTGGCAAGCGTCACATAGAAAAATCGGTTGCATCCTGTGCGCAGCCCTTGACTGACACGGATACCTGCCTGTTCGAGCGTCTGGAGATGTGCCGGGGCAGCGCCGGTGGGCAGCATGTCCCGTAACCCTTCCGGCACTGCCGCCGGTCTCGCAGCGCCAGATGAAAAAAGCGGCAGCGTGTCGCGCCGGTCCTCTGCTTTTTGAAACCAGCCCTTGCGCGCCAGCCGCTGTTCCAATGTGCGCCATTCCTCTTGCAGCGCAAACGGACGGCTCTCTACGCCCTGCACCTGTCGGGTCATCGCGATCGCCCAGTCTGCGAAGTGCCGCTCTGGTTCCGGTCCGGGAAAAGCGCCGCCGACAAGAGACGCCCCGTTGGCCGCCTCCGGTGCAACTTGCAGCCAGCAGGCGGATAGCCATGATGTGCGGCCAGCCAGCGGCGCTGCCGCTTCATCCCACGGCAGCCGCCGCGCGACTACAAGGTGCGTGCGTACCAGCGCATCGGAAAACCAGCCGGGCTGCGTATCGGCGACGATGAACTCAAGGCGAAAGAGGCGCAGCAGCAGGTAGCGCACGACATCGGCGTAGTCTCGCGAACGCCATGTGGCGGGAACGACCAATGCCAGGCGGCCCCCCGGCCGCGTCAGCAGGGCGGACAGGAGCCAGGACGGCACCGAGAGATCGGCAAGGCCGGAATACCCTTCAACGAGCGTCTGCCAGAGCGCCCGCTCGTCGCCTGATACGCACGCGTCCACGACAGCGGAAAGGCCCCGGCGCACGTCATCAACGCCCGCGCCATCGCCGTTTTGCGACTGATAGCGCACGTAGGGAGGATTGGTGATGACGAGATCGTAGCCGGGAGTATTCAACGCGGCGACATTTGAAGGATTGAAAGCACTGCCGGTGACGATGCGGGAGCCGGTGACAGCGCCATCTTCCTCCAATGTCGTCGTTCTACGGCCGCAGAAGGTGGCCGTATTCGGATCGAGCTCTATGCCGTCCAACCGGTCGATCTGAAATCCCCGCGTCCGCGCCGTCATCGCGGCAGCGTCGAGCAAGTCGCCGTGACCGGCCATCGGGTCGATCACGGCGCGGCAATCCTGATCGAGCGCAAGATGCGCCAGAAGCGTCCCCAGCGGCAGGCCGGTGAAAAACTGCCCCAGACGTTTCCGCTGGGCCGGAGGCAGGCTTTCCTCAAAGGACCGGGCTGAGGCCCTGATCGCGCCGACAGCGTCAGTCGCCGGCACTACATAAAACTCCCGGCATCGATTGTTCCGCGTACCAGCGGTAGAAGACATCAGCGTCAAGCGGCACTTGCTTGTGACGGCTGAGGAAGTGCGTCACGAGCCGCGAGTAAAGCCTCTGTGCGGTGACTTCGTCCGCGTCATGCGCGGCGGAAGCGGCCCGATGCAGGGCTGTGGCAACCGTCCAGACACAATCGTCCCCTTCGGCTTTCTTGACGGCCTTGCGGCGCGGTCCCAGCAGAAGCACGGGATCACCACGCACGGCCCCCTGCGTCGTGACTTGCTTGAAGCTGCCCTGCTTCTTGTCGAGAACCCCCGCATATTCGACATCAAACCCGGCATCCTGATAAGCGCGTTGCAACGCATTCCACACGTCGGCGGAAGCAGAATGGAATACCATTGTGGCCTTGCCGGATGGCTTTAATATCCGGCGTGCCTCGCTGAATGACCGGGCAAGCAACTCCTGGTATTCGGTGATAGATTTGTCCTGATCGGGACTGACAATGGCCTCGTCCGTCCGGTCAGTGAATCTCTTTAGCCACGCTTCGTTTATGAAGCTGAGTTCCGCGTACGGTATGTTGGCTCCAAAGGGCGGGTCAGTGAACACATAGTCGATGCTTCCGGAAGGCAGTCCGACTTTGCAGCTTGAGCCCTGAACGACTTCGACTTTTCCGCTGCTGCCGTGAATGATCTCAAACGCCTGCGAAATCGTTGTCAGCTTACGCCGCAATCCGGCAAAGAAATTCTTCTCAACCGGCAGGCCGCTAACATAGAGAACGCCGGGCTGCGCGCTGGTGACGACCAAGTCTTTCTGATCGGATTTTGCCACGACGCGCGTCATGATCGTGCCATGTGCCGCGTTGTAGCTCAGCAGCCAGAACCGCAACCCTTCACGGAGTGCCCCGCGATAGGATTCCACGCGGTCCCACATGCGGGCGAAAACGATGAGATTGCGCCGCGTGTAGAAATGATGAACGTGCGTAATCCCCTGATGGTAACCCTTCCGATAGAGGTCGCCCCACGGAATGAGCGCCTGCGGCACGGAAGACGGGATCGGTTCGGCATCTATCCTTTTCAGAAGGGCCAGGTCAGCTGCTGTGGCCGGACGAGACCAGCGCTTTTTCCCGGTTGCACCATACACACGGGCCATCGTTCGTCCGCGCAACGCACGCTTCTCGCCCAGAACGTCGTCGCGCTCCTGAACAGTGACCCGCTGCACCTGATCCATCGGACTCTCATGGCGGCATTTCGGACAAGAGAAGGTCGAAGAAATTTCCGCCGGGTCGAGTGAAACGCATGCGTCCCACAACGCGACGACGCTGTTGCAGCCGGGGCAGCGCAGATCGTCGCTCCAGATCAGATGCCGGATAGAGCCCTTCGCACCAGACGGGTCGCGCGCCTCGTACATCCAGCCGTCTTCGCTCTCAGCGGCGGCCAACACATCTTCGGCGGCCTTCCTGAAGGCAACGGGATTCGGCGGATTGGTCAACGTCCGCCCCACAAACGCGCCGAGCGCGCCCAGTTCGTACAATACGGCATTGCGGGCACCCCACTGTACATTCAAGCCCAACCGGACCGCTTCGGCGCGCAGTTCGTCTGTCGGCCTCTCGCAAAGCAATGCGGCGAGGCCGGTGGTCCCGCTACCCCCAAATCCGTCGAACACGGTGTCGCCGGGTTTTGTGTGGGCGGCGATATAGAGGGCAATGGCTTCCGGCGAGATTTTTGTCGGGTACGGAAAGGCCCCATAAAGGGCCCCGGTGCGCTTTGCGGCCAGCGGTCGCCGATACAGCGCGTCCAGGGACTTTTCCGGCATCGACGGCACGGATCTGCGTGGCCTGGGCTGAATGAATGTCATGCGATCGGACTCCCCCGGCATTTTCATTTGTGTCATGCGCGCTCCGGTGCCGCCGGTCGCCTTTCGGAGGCCGGCCGCCGCAGCGCCCGCGCCGGCTGATGGTGCCGCTGCAGATATTCGTGGATTGCGCGCCGTATGACCCACGAAACGGACACATCATCCTTGTTCGCGAGCGTGTTAAGCGTGTCGTAGTCTCCGGGCGTGACGCTGACGGTGACGCGGGGGCCGAGCTTTTTTGATCGATCACTCATGGCAGACCTGCTAATGTTCCCTTATTGTTCACCCTAGCGGATTGTGAGTCGAATTGCAACAGAGTGCATCACTTTGACTCACCAGAAAAGAGAGCTTTCTGTGTTCTTCCATAAACGTCGAGCTCTTGCCGCAACAAGGTACTGAGAGCTCCAATGCCGCCCGGCGCCCGCTTCGCCGCTTATCGCCGTCATCGAGGCGCTCCGATTCGCTCTGGTCTCGTGCCTCGCGCAGAACAGCTTTCGGGAACGGCAACTCCCGAACGGTTGCCGGCGGTCCACGCGGTGAGCCAGCGGCGTATTTGTCGCTAGGGGTCGCTTGATGGGATTTCCGCTCCGGTGCAGCATAGGTGCGCCGCGACATGCGCAAGACGGTGGTTATGCGAGCGAGGATGCCCGCTACAGGGCTGAAATTGCATTCTTTGTAAAAGGTGCAGCTTCCATATGGAAATTCTTTGGCAGGTGCTGTATAGGAGCGCTCGGCTACCCTCAGGCGCACTGCACGCAGGGGATCAGCACCGTGCGGGTGTGGTGGAACTGGTAGACGCGCCGGATTCAAAATCCGGTTCCGAGAGGAGTGTCGGTTCGATTCCGACCACCCGCACCACCTTTAATCTCAAGGTAAACCGACGGCCAAAAAGTTCGAATCTCACCCGCCTCGCCGGGGTCGACGAAGATGCGAACTATCTCTTTCAGATTCCCGCCGCGACCCCGAAAAACCCGCCCCAGCAGAGGAAGCGCGATCGTGACCGTGCTGAGCGCATGCGTCTGGCGGGCGGTCCGATGCCGTCGCTGCGGGAGAAAGCCTACGCATTCGCCCGCCAGCGTACGATCGTGAGGACATGCGATTTTACCGCCATCGGTATCCCGCGGCACTATCTCGCCTGGATGTGCGAGGAGGGCTGGCTGGTGAGGGAAGGCTACGGCCTCTATCGCGCAGCCGAGCGAGAAGCTGCCTGATGGAAGCTTCGTCCGCGGAAATGTCAGGCCGCGCCGTGTTCGCCGTAGGCCCGAGCGGCTTTGACGACATCGACAATCCGGCCTTCGCGCAACGCATCGATCGGGCGCTGGCCGCCGAGGCGGGCGTCGTCGGTCAGCATGAAGTTGACCCGCATCCAGGGCTCCTCGATCGTGAACGCCTCGACCACGGCGCTCATACCGGGAAGCAGTCCGGTGCCGGTGATCTGGAAGGCGGGATAGGCGCGCTCGCCATCGACATCGAGCCAAAGGAGGGGCTGGGCCTCAAGTTCCTCGGGCGTCAGGCCGATCCGACCTGCGAACTCATCGCGGGACAGAACCCCGCCTTCCATGACGAGCATGCCGCGCTTCATAGCCGAACCGCGGGTGAAGGCCTCAGCCAAGACGGCGGTGTCAGCTATGGTTCCTGCTTGCATAGATGATCCTCCTGACCTCATCGGCCTTTGATCCCGACGAAGCCTACGAAAGAAACGGAGCCAGAGCCAGGATCGTTCATGGGCACGCCGTCGATGTCGCGCAGGTGAGCTTCATCGCGCCTATCATCGTGGATACGGCGCTCGGCGCGATCGACCGTCACATCGGCGAGTTCAAAGTGCTGGTTCACTGCAACCAGGGCCTCTCGCGGTCGCCCTCGATTGCGTTGCTTTATCTACTGAAACACACGGACGCGCTGGGGTCGCAAGATCCCGCTGCCGCACTGTTGGCGTTTCGGAGGCTCTACCCGCCGTACGCACCTGCTCAGGGCATGGCGGACTATGTGCGGCTGAATTGGGCGAAGTATTTGCAGGATGGCTAGCTCACTTTCGGAGCTGTTCCAAAGATGACCTTTCGGGAGCGGGAGCCGCGAGCCTACTTGTGACCGACTCGCGTGGAGTGTCCGCTTCCGGCACTGAACCCAAGTTCCGCTAGTGACTCGTTTCGGACCTTCAGCATGTCAGCTTCGCGTCCGCACGATAAGCTGACATGCCCGGGAGCTTCAGTCTTTTCTGGCGGAGTGCGCATTGCCCATCGGCCATATCCAGGTGTCCAACTCCGATGGCACGCAAACGCTGAAGCGGCAGCGCGACGCGGTGTTCGCGACCAACCTTTCCGGTCGATAACGTCCTGGTCATTTTGCCGAGCTTGCGGATTAGCCGCGAACCACCTGCTCAAGACCAGCCCCGGCGAGCCGGGCGGCGGCGAGCAGGCGATCGAGATCGTGCCCGTTGCGAGCGCTGGCGGACAGGCCGGCCATGACGGTGCTCATATAGTCGGTCACGCGCTCGGCCTGTTCGGGATGGCGCGCGGCGACGAAGCGATGGATCGCCTCCTCCGCCGCCGCAAGGAACGTTCCGGCCGCCTCGCGTGCCTCGCGGTCGGTGCAGCGCACACCCTCGATAACGAGGCACCCCGCCGCGTCCGGATCGGCGGCATAGCGCCGCGCCGCCGCTTCCAGCACCGCGACGAGGCATTCCGCGACCGGGCGATCGGCGTTCAGCAGATCGAACAGCGGGATCGCGCCGGTACCGGCATAGCGATCGAGAATGCGGCTGTAGAGCTCGGCCTTGCTGCCGAAGGCCGCATAGAAGCTGGGCGGGTTTATCCCGATCGCCTGAGTCAGGTGCGCGATGCTGACGGCATCATAGCCACGCGAATGGAACAGCCGCTGGGCGGTCGCGACCGCTTCGTCCGGGTCGAACAGGCGCGGTCTGCCGCGTGCGCGGGATAATTTTGTATGAACCACTACAAATACCTTGACGGGTGTTTCAAGTCGTTTATGTAGCGAGTCGTAAGTTATTGATCAAGGAAAGTCCGATGGGTGTGTTTGAGGCGAAATCCGTTCTCGTGCTGGGTGGCAGTCGGGGGATCGGCGCGGCGATCGTTCGGCGTTTTGTGGCAGATGGCGCGAAGGTGACCTTTACCTATTCCGGTTCGCCTGACGCGGCCCACGCGCTGGCGGCCGAAACGGGCAGCACCGCTGTCGAGACGGACAGCGCGGATCGCGACGCGGTGATCGCGCGCGTGAAGGACAGTGGCGCGCTCGACGTGCTGGTCGTCAATGCCGGAATCGGTGTTTTCGGCGATTCTCTGGAGCAGGATCCGGACGCAATCGACCGGCTGTTCCGGATCAATATCCACGCGCCCTATCATGCCTCGGTCGAGGCCGCGCGCCAGATGCCCCAGGGTGGCCGGATCATCGTCATCGGATCGGTGAACGGCGACCGGATGCCCGTTCCAGGCATGTCCTCCTACGCGCTCAGCAAGTCTGCGCTGCAAGGGATGGCGCGCGGGCTGGCACGCGACTTCGGGTCCCGCGGGATCACGATTAATGTGGTGCAGCCCGGCCCGATCGACACCGACGCCAATCCGGCGGACGGACCGATGAAGGAGCTGCTGCACAGCTTCATGGCGATCAAGCGCCACGGCCGGCCAGAGGAAGTCGCGGGCATGGTGGCGTACCTCGCCGGCCCGGAGGCGGGGTTCGTTACGGGCGCCATGCACACCATCGACGGCGCGTTCGGTGCCTGATCCGACCTCGCCCGCGCCGATGACCACCATCGGCATCATCGGCGCGGGCGAGGTCGGCAGCCAGATTGCCCGCGCCGCCATCGCCAACGGCTATCGGGTTGTCATCGCCAACTCGCGGGGGCCCGAAACCCTGGCCGGGCTGGTCGCGGAGCTCGGGCCGCCTGCCCGCGCCGCGACCGCTGCCGGTGCGGCGGAGGCGGGAGAATTCGTCGTGATCGCGGTCCCGCTCAAGCTGGTCAACGACATGCCCGTGGCGCAACTGGCGAACAAGATCGTGCTCGACACCAACAACTATATGCCGTGGCGCGACGGGCGCTATGCCCTCGTCGATACCGGCGCGAAGACCGAACACGAACTGCGGCAGGACCAGCTGCCAACGTCCAAGGTCGCGAAGGCGTTCACGCATATCCAGGCACCGCGCCTGTTGCTGTCGGCGCGGCCCGCTGGCACGCCGGGGCGGCACGCGCTGTCGGTGTCGAGCGACTATCCCGAAGCGGTGGCGCTGGTCACGCGACTGTACGACCAGTTCGGCTTCGACACGGCGGACAACAGCCCGCTTAGCGAGTCCTGGCGGAGCGCTCCGGGTCAGCCCGCATGGCACGCGCACGACCATCAAACGCGTCCCGCGCTGATTGCGAACCTTGCCAAGGCGACACCGCTCCCACCGAGATAGGGCAGACTGCCTCTGCCCGACCACACCGCCCATGCCTACGAGGTCTTCGCCGTTCTCGCCCGCGCCGGCATCACGTTCATGTCGGCCTGCGCCTGCCGCGGTCGGTATCGCTGAGAGGGCAGCAGCGATCCGCGATCCCGCCGACAAGGCCTACGGTGTTCGACTGAAAGCGGGAGTCTGTGTGAAGAGCGGAATGTCGCCTTTCAGCCAAGTCGGTAATGACCGCTGCTGGCGCGAAGCCGAAATGCGCCGCCGATCGCCTGTCTTTCCACGCCATGGCCACCGATTATGCGACGGGCGCGCTGAAGGGGTGGGCGAGCTCGGTACGTAACGCTATTCTACGCCTGCCTTTGATCGCTCTTGCGGCCCTGCGCTGGCCAAGCCAACAGGATCGCACCGGATCGTAGCGTAGGGAAACATCGCACGCCAGCGCACAGTATCGCGCCATGGCGTAGGAAAAAGCGTGGCTCGCCGGAGTCGGTGAAAATGCGAACTTCGATCTACCGATTCCCCTCAATCATATCCAAAGGCCCGCCGTCAAGATGCGCAAGCGTGATCGACTGAGAGCAGAAAGGATTGTCGCTGCCGGCGGGCCGATGCCGAATCTCCGAGAGCGCGCAGTGATGTTGGCGGAGAAGCTAGGCGAAGTCCGCACCCGTGATTTGACGGAGGTCGGCATTCCTCGGTGCTACTTAACAAGGATGTGCGAGGAAGGACTGTTGATCAAGGTTGGCTACGGGCGTTACCGCGCTGTTCCGCGGCGAGCCGCTTAACCGGAACGCTGCCGACCGTCAGTCCGAAGATGGGCCGAATAGGCGCACCGCGCTGTCGATGATCAGTTGGGGTCGCGGTTGGTGTAGTTGAGAGCAACCCAGGCGTATCCGACAGGGTTGCGGCGGACATGGCCGATTCCGGGGAACGCCGTATGGAGCATGGCAATCAAGGTCTCATTGCGCGCGAACTCGTCGAATGCTTCAGCGCGGAGCCGCATTAGAACTACGAACCATCACCGCTATCGATGACTTGCCGGACAGTCGGGTTCGCTTCAGGGAGCGCCAGTTCCGAAAAGTGCCGTCGGATATGATCCAGCTTGGGATCGATGTAGCGGCGGCAGAAGGGCCTGCTCGGGTCGGTTCGATAGTAGTTTTGGTAACGCTCGTCCGACGCTCTGAAACCTTTAAACGGGAGGACCAGGGTGTGCACCGCCTTGGCAGACGCGCCGGCGAAGCGGACGATCGCCTGTTCGGCCTCCGGCCGCTGGCTCTCTTCAAAGATGTAGATCGCGCTGCGGTACTTGCTGCGAGGCGAGCGGGCCCTGGCAGCGGAATGCGTTCTGAGATGCACCTCGGACAGCGTCGCCAACGGAATAACCGATGGATCGAAGGTGACGATCACCCCTTCTGACCAGGTATCTGCCGGCGCGTCCGACTGGACAAAGCCCTGGTCGACCTGGGCGACGCCGCGCAACGCCTGGAACACGCCTTCTGTGCACCAATGGCATCCCCCTCCAAAGCCGGCCTTCGCCATCATCACCTCCACGCCCAGGCGTCATTCCTGACGTAGGTTTGCCCGGCGAAGCGCTAGCGGCTGATTTCGAAGAGGAACCACGCACGGCGCTCAGCCTCGTCCGTCCAGGCATCGATCAGGCCGGACGTCGCATTATCCTTCGCCTTGTCCGCGACATCCTTTGCGCGGCGAAACGACTCGACCATGTGGAGATTGTCGGCGCGGAGTTCGCCCAGCATGTCCTGCGGCGTCACGAACTCAGCATCATTGTCCTTGATGGTCTGGTGGCGCGCGATATCGCCGATCGACCGAATGGTGGTGTTGCCCGTCTTTCGGGCGCGCTCGGCGATCGCATCGGTGACGGCGAGGATCTCTGCGGCCTGCTCATCAAGAAGCAGGTGATAGTCCCTGAAGTAGGGTCCGGAGACGTGCCAGTGGAAATTTTTTGTCTTCAGGTAAATCGCGTAGCTGTTCGCCAGAATGATCTTCAGAGCGTCGGCGACAGTCATCGCCGCGCATTCGTCAAGATCAGAAGGTGTCGGAAGGGCGGAGGCATTGTTGTTCGTCATCGCTTAGACTTTCTCAATCTGGCTACACGGGATCCAGCACCGATTCCCCCACGGATGGCGATGTATAGAAGATGAATTCATTGCCAGACGAAGTCCAATGGCCGGTGGCTATAGTTTCGATACCTTTGAGCGACATGCGCAGTCTTGGGGGGCCGGGCGTCGCAGGCGGACCGGTCGGCCGGGACCTCCACCTGCCCGTCAGGGGGCCGGTCGGAAATCCAGCACGAACGCGACGACCTTTTCGGCGGACATCTCGCACGGCTTCAGCAATGTTCTATCTGATGTAACGCGATAGAGGTTGAAGCTGACAATGTCGGTCCCGGCCAACTCCCTGGCGAACAGGCTGTTGCGACGTCCGTCACCGGATCGCCGGACAGTCACGCCGAAACGCCGGCCTTCGTAGGCGCCTTCGCTGTATCCCTCGGGAAGCTGCGCGAAGGCGGCATCGAACTCGGCATGCTCCATCTCAATCCAGTCGTCTTGATTCGACAGAAGCCCAAGGGTCCGAGGCCCTCGGCGCCAGTCCGCGGAGAAGGTCCGGGGCGGAGCCCTGTAGCTGACGCGGCCTGGGATGGGCGGAAAAGCCGTCCCGCGGGCGCTTGCACATGGCGCTGAGGCCGCCACCTGTCCGCCTGCTACGCAACCTCCACGCCTTTCCAGAAGGCGATATGATCCCGGATGCCCTCGGCGCCTGGCGTCGGATCTGGATAGGTCCAGGCTGCGTTCACGTTGAGCGCGTCTCCCACACGCACATGGAAGTAGCGCGCGGCGCCCTTGATCGGACAGACAGACGTGTGGGGGCTCATCTCGAGCAGGCCGAAATCGACTGCCGAAGGTGGGAAGTAGTGGTTTCCCTCGACGACGACTGTCTCGTCGCTTGTGGCGATGGTGGTGTCTTTCCAGATAGCTGAGACCAACTGACTCTCCTTTCGTATTCATCAACCGGCACGGGGTTCGTGGGCTGTCTGGCCAAAGCCGCACCCCCTCAGGTGGCAGGCGGCGTGCGCCCGAGAAGTTTGTCGAGCTCGCCTCTGACATCGAGCGCGAAAAGCTCATCGGAGCCACCGACATGCGTGCCGTTGATGAAGATCTGCGGCACGGAGCTTCGACCCGCGACGCTTCCGTCATGGCCTGCCGGTGAACCGGATTTGCCTCTATATCGAGTTCCTTCCATTGCACGCCCTTCTCCTTGAGGAGCGTCTTCGCCCGGCGGCAGAACGGCACCAGTTCGTGGTGTACAGCAGCACATCAGTTGTCATATCGCGTCTCCGACAGTTGGAAGCGGATCGCTGTCATGGCGAACGTCGCGGTCAGCCGCGTTCGAGGAGGGCGACTGTGCCTTGACCGCCGTCGGCGCAGATGCTGACGATTGCCCGCGATCCGGGCGGCATGGCCCAAAGTTCCTTCACCGCCTGGCTGAGGTCGCGCGCGCCTGTAGCGCCGAACGGATGACCTAGGGCGACCGAGCCTCCATTGGGATTGACGCGGTCCCAGTTGAAATCGCCCATAGCCGCCTGGACACCGGCTGTCGCGCGCACCCACTCCCGATCGGTGATGGCCGCGACGTTCGCCAGGACCTGGGCTGCGAAGGCTTCGTGGATTTCCCAGAGTGCGATGTCGGAGAAGCTGAGTTGATGCCGCGCGAGCAGGCGCGGAATGCCATAGGAGGGCGCCATCAGCAGGCCCTCAGTGTGGAGATCGACGGCAGAGATCTCGTAATCGACGAGCCGCGCGTAGGGGGTGCCCGCCGGGAGTCTCGCCACACCGGCTTCGGTAGCGACCCAACACCCGGCGGCTCCATCCGTAATCGGTGAGCTGTTGCCGGCGGTCAGGGTTCCCCTCCCGCTGTCGCGATCGAAGGCGGGCTTGAGTGCGGCCAGCCGTTCGGGCGACGTATCGGCGCGCGGGTTCGCATCGCGCGCCAGCTCAGGCAGCGAAATCACCAGATCGTCGAAGAAGCCACGTTCCCAACCAGCGACTGCCCGCTGGTGGCTCTTGAGCGCCCAATCATCCTGCGCGACGCGCGAGACCCGCCAAGCCTTGGCGGTCTCCTCCATATGATCACCCATCGTCCTTCCGGTGATCCGGTTGGCCCAGCCCTTTGTGGGGAGCACGTAGTCTCGTGGCGTCAGAGACTGGAGGGCGGCAAGCGCGGCGGTCGCATCCTGCGCAAAGAGGTCGGTGAGCCGCTTCGATGCATCGGCCGTCAGGGCGATTGACGGCCGGCTCATGACTTCGGACCCGCCGACCATGGTGAGGTGGGTTCCTCCGCCCAGCATCCCTGCCGCAGCGAAGGTCGCCGTCATGCTGGTCGAGCATGCCAGGACGACGGAGAACGCCGGAACAGCCGGATTGAGCTTGGCATCAAGCCAGGTTTCGCGAGCAATATTGCTCCAGCCCAAATTCGGGATCACGGTTCCCCAGACGAGGAGATCGGGCTCCGCCTGCGCCGCCATCGCCTGTACGACAGGCACGGACAGAGAGATGGCGTCGTACGCCGCCAACGCGCCTCCACCGCGGCCGAAAGGGGTCCGAAGGCCGGCTGCAACGAAGACGGGTTCGGCAAAGCGGCTCATTATGATCTCCAAACTATTTCTGGGCTGCACTTCCGCGACGGCGGAACGCGCAGTCGCTTGGGCCGCTAACCACCGTAGCGCTCGGTTTTGATAATGGTGGGGTCCAGGCCGGCCAGCAGCGCGCCCTCGGTCGCGATGTTGACGAAACCGTTGGACCCGCAAACGAATACTTGTGTGGGCTTTCGGTGAAGCCGGGCCAGAACTTCTTGGACCATCACGCCGTCGATCCGTCGCGCAAAGTCCGATGCGCGGATCGGGTTCTCGCGCGTAATTGCCAGCGCCAAGGCGAATGCCGGATCGCTGCATTCGATGGAATGAAGCTCTTTTGAGAAGAGAACGTCTTCAGCGGTTCGTGCGGACAGGAGCAGCGCTGTCGGCACGACCTGGGCTAGTGCGCGGCGCTGCCGGATCATTGCCATCAACGGCACGAGGCCCGAGCCTGCCCCGATCAACAGCACTGGGTCTATGGCAGGTTCAGGCCATAGGAAATGGCCACCGAGTGGACCACGAAGTTCGATTTCGTCGCCGATCGCTGCGACATCGTGAAAGAACGGCGAAACTTCGCCATCCGGTAGGCGCTCGATAGCGAGCTCGACGATCGGAGACGAGATTGCCGAAGACGCGATCGAGTAACTCCGCATCGCACTGTAGCCACCGGGCGCGGTCAGCCGGACATCGACATGCTGCCCTGCGATGTGCGCGAACGGTTTGCTCAACCGAAGGAAGAAGCTCTTGATACTCGGGGTCTGTTGGACGATTTCGTCGATTACGCATGGCTGCCACGCGATTTGCGCGCCGTTTTCAGTCATTGGTGTATCGTTGCTCGCGCCACGGATCGCCGTAGATGTGATAGCCGCGCAGCTCCCAAAATCCGGCCTCGTCACGCGTTGTGAATTGCAGCGCGTTCACCCATTTGGCGGACTTCCAGAAGTAAAGGTGCGGAACCAGAAGACGCGCCGGCCCTCCATGATCGCGGGGAAGCGGCTTGCCCGCATAGTTGAGGGCGACCATCGCTTTCCCGGAGAGAAGATCCGCCAGCGGGATGTTTGTCGAGTAGTTATCGTAGCAGTGCGCCAAGACGAAATCGGTGGGCCGATCGAGCCCTGCATCTGCAAGGATGTCTTCTACGAGTACGCCCTCCCACGCGGTATCCAGCTTGGACCAGGACGTGACGCAGTGAATGTCTCGGGTCACCTTGGTCTTCGGTAGAGCGTTGAACTCGCTCCAATTCCACACTTTGACCGGCTTCGGACCGATCTTGACGGTGAATTTCCAATCGGAGGGCTCCACGTTCGGCGTTGGCCCGGCCGTCAGAACAGGGAAATTCTCCACGAGATGCTGACCCGGCGGAATCCGATCGGACTGGTCGCCGCCTGGACCGCGGCCTGTGAAACCTCTGGTGACCATAGCGAAACCCCCTTGCTTGTCACGACAGACCAGAACCGGATTCAGTTCAGAATTCTGTAAAAGATCTTTGCGCGCACAACCGCCGAACGAGCCAATTCACTGAAAATCAGAATACCGGATTCTCTATTAGCGTAGAGAAAAGTGTTGGACCATTTTGAGTCGTGGTTATGCGTGAAGACTATAGCGTCAGTCCAGTATGATTTCCCAATACCCTGTAGCTATAGTTTCGATAGCTTCGAATCGGCATCGCAGGCGTATCCCCGTCAGCGGATTTCGAGCGGACGCCGTCGCTTGCCAACGTTGGTGTGAGACCGGCGGGCGAGATCGCCCCTGCCAACGCGACCGCTGAGAGGTCGACTCCTCAACCGCTTGGGCGCTTATCGCCTCCATCCGGATGCTCACCCGCCGAACAGCAATAAACTGCTATCCTCGCTAAACTTTCGAATCCGGCTCGGAGGTATGGAAACTATGTCGCACCGCTATTGGTAATGCTGCGCGCATACCTTCATAGTCTGACACGCGAAATCTTTAAATCCTGAGTATAGTTCGGAAGAAATTTCAATCTGATCGATCAGACTTCAGGATACAGCAAGCTGGAGACACTGATGAAAGCCGTTGGTTATAAGGTTCCGGCACCCATCGCCGAGGACGCCGCGCTGGTCGACATCGATCTGCCTAGGCCTGTCGCTGAAGGAGGCGATATCCTGGTTGAGGTGAAGGCTGTCTCGGTCAACCCGGTCGACTATAAAATCCGCAGCAGCACGCCGCCCGCTGATGGCGATTGGAAAGTGCTGGGATGGGATGCGGCCGGGATCGTGCGCGAGGTCGGCCCCGACGTGACGCAATTCGCCCCAGGCGACGAGGTCTATTATGCCGGATCGCTCATAAGGCCCGGCACCAATGCGGAGTTCCATCTCGTCGACGCCCGGATCGTCGGTCGTAAACCCGTGTCGCTCGACTGGGCGGAAGCGGCGGCGCTGCCACTCACGACGTTGACGGCCTGGGAAGCCATGTTCGATCGCCTGGACGTGACGAAGCCCGTCCCCGGGGCGGCGCCGGCGATCCTCATCATCGGTGGTGCGGGTGGGGTCGGGTCGATCGCCATCCAGATCGCGCGACAGCGCACGGATCTCATCGTCATCTCCACCGCCTCTCGGCCGGAAACCCGGGAGTGGGTTAAAGGGCTTGGGGCTCATCATGTCATCGACCACTCTCGGCCGCTCGCGCCACAGATTGCCGAGCTCAACATCGGCGCTCCCGCTTTCGTGTTCTCGACCACGCATACCGAGCAGCATGCATCCGACATCGCCGAACTGATCGCCCCGCAAGGACGGTTCGGATTCATCGACGATCCCAAGGCACTCGACGTCATGCTGTTCAAGCGCAAGGCAGTGTCGATCCACCACGAGCTGATGTTCACACGGTCGCTCTACGGCACGCCCGACATGGATGAGCAGGGCAAGATCCTCAATTCGCTGGCGGTGCTGGTGGACGACGGCAAAATTCGCACGACGCTAACGGAAAAATTGTCGCCAATTAATGCCGCCAATCTGAAGACGGTGCACGCACTGATCGAAAGTGGCGCGGCAAGAGGGAAGATTGTCCTCGAAGGCTTCTGATGACTGCCACCGCCGAACGTCTTTTCTAACCTCAAGAACGCCGGACGGATTATGCCACGGCGAAGGAAATTCCATGACGAAATCCATTGCCACCGCCTCGATCAACCGCGAAACCGCCGTCGCCCTCATCGATGCTGCGATCGCCGCGGCACGTACAATCGGCATCCCGGCTGCGGTCGCCGTCGTCGACGCCACCGGTAACCTGCGCGCGTTCGAGCGCACTGATGACGCGCCGTTTCTCACCGTCGATGTTGCCATCGACAAGGCTTGGAGTTCCGCCTCGTTTGGGTACCCGACCCATGTCTGGAACGACTATGTTTCGAACGATCCAAAAGTGGCGCCGCTGGCCTATCGCCCCCGGATGGTCGCTGTCGGCGGAGGCTATCCGATCCTGGAAGACGGGAAGTTGATCGGCGGGATCGGCATCTCCGGAGGCAACTATCAGCAGGATCAGGATGCGTGCGTCGAGGCACTCATGAAAATCGGGTTCGAGCTGCCAGCCTGACGACTTTAAGGCCATCGCCAGCGGCGGTGGCCTGCAGATCCGACCTTACGAAAGACTTTAAGATGGAAGCGTTCGTCGTCTTCACCCGCGAAGAAACCACCGATCCGGAAGAACTCGCAACCTATTCTGCAGGCGTCGGCCCATCGTTCGATGGCCACGACGTAACCTTTCTCGCCGCTTATGGCGCGATGGAGCATTTGGAGGGGCCACCCGTCGAAGGGGCCGTAATTTTGCGGTTCCCGACGATGCAGGCCGCCCGTGATTGGTATCATAGCCCCGCCTACCAAACCATCGCTGCGCACCGTTTTGCCGGTTCCCGCTATCGCGCCTTTATCATCGAGGGGCGGCGGTGACGCACCGACGGAAGAACGGCGGCGCTGGCCACGAGTATCGGTCGGCGAACTCGCATCCTACAACCTGTAGGGGATCAAGGCGGTGAGGTTCGCGTGCCATCGCCACACGCGACCACTCATCGGACTTCTGCATCGGAATTGGAGGATCAGATGAGCGTCGACGAACGACAAGCCCCCGAGCTGCGGGTGCAGAGATGGATTGGCGTGGATGGAGAAAGCATCGCGCCGCTCAAGCTGTCGGATCTCGGCACCGGCCCGAAAGTTCTCTTCGCCTTCCAGCACTGGTGCCGTGGCTGCCATTTGCATGGATTTCCGACGCTACAAAGGTTGCATGGTGCATTGAGCGCCAAGGGCGTGGGCTTCGCGGTGATCCAGACCGTCTTCGAAGGAGCGGATGAGAACACCTTCGAGAAGCTGCGCGTGAACCAGCTCAAGTATGCGCTTCCTGTCGCGTTCGGTCACGACGAGCCACCTGCCGGCGCGACGCTTCCCACCTTCATGGAGGACTACCGCACGCGGGGAACGCCCTGGTTCTCCGTGATGGACGCTGGCGGCCGCATCGTATTCTCGGACTTCCATCTCGACGCCGATCAGCTCGTGAAGGGACTGGAGCTGGTGTAACCGATGCGGCGCTGGGTCATCCTGATTGCCACCCATCTCGCGATGCTCGCCATGGGCTTCGCGGGCGGTGTCTACACGCTGCCGATCCTGACCGCCCCCCAGGCCCCGGACGCGGCGGACTTGCGGACCATCTCAGCCGAGACGCTCTACGCAGGGCGTCTGGCCCGCGATCTCAAAGGCAGCGACCTGCTTCACTGGGGGGAAGGCGAGATCCGGGTCTCGCGCGACCGTATCGCCCATATCGGGCGCCTCGCCCCTGGTCCTGACTACAAGCTCTACCTCGCACCACGTTTCGTCGACACGAAGGAGGCCTTTCTCCTGATCAAGGACAGATCAGTCCGCGTGGGCGACGTGAAGACGTTCAACGGCTTCATCGTCGAGGTGCCTGCCGGCATCGATGTCCGTGCCTACAACACGGTCGTCATCTGGTGTGAAGCATTCGACCAGTTCATCAGTGCGGCAGAGTATCAACCCTCAAGTCAGGCCCGAGAATGAGCCCGGCGATGGATACCATGAGGTCGGCGGGCAAGCGCGGCCTCGTTCTCGCGCCGGTGGCGGCGCTGCTGCTGAGCGTCGCCGCTCTGCTGCTGGGCAATGGCCTGCTGAGCACGCTCCTGATCGTGAGAGCCGGCCATGAGGGGTTCTCGACCGGCGCGATCAGCGCGATGATGTCCTTCTACTTCGCGGGTTTCACGATCGGCGCGGTCGTGTTGCCACCGATCATCGTCTCCGTGGGACATGTCAGAACCTTCGCCGGCTTCGCGGCCATTGCCTCGATGACCGCCCTTCTCCATGTGGCGTTCGTGGAGCCGGTCGCCTGGATGCCGCTTCGCCTGATTACCGGCTTCGCCTACGCGGGCATGATCCTCGCAACGGAGAGTTGGCTCAACGCCCACGCATTGCCATCCACGCGCGGGCAGCTCCTGTCGATATTCGGAGTTGTCTCTATGGGCTCATGGGCAATCGGGCAGGCGTTACTCAACATCGCACCGCCCGCCGACGTGACATTGTTCCTCATCGTGTCGCTGCTGATATCAGCGGCGGTGGTTCCGATCACCTTGCTGCCCAGTCATCCGCCGGCCCAGGTGGAACAGGAATGGGTCGCGTTCAGGGACCTCGTCCTCGTATCACCTCTCGCTGCGGCTGGCGCTTTCCTGGCCGGCCTGGCTATCGGTGGTTTCTGGGGCATGGGCGCGAACTTCGCCCAGAGCATCGGCCTCGATGTGGGCGGTATCTCCGCCTTCATGGCTGCGGTTCTTGGTGGAACGCTTGCCTTCCATTGGCCACTCGGTTGGCTTTCGGATCGAGTGCCCCGGAATCTTGTCATCGCCGGTGCGGCGCTGGCGTCCGCAGCGTCTGCCATCGGCGTAGCGTTGGCGGTGGAAGCGCCTCTGCCGCTGCTCCTTGCGGCGGGTGCGCTGTTCGGCGGCTTTGGCATCCCGATTTATTCGTTGTGTCTCGCCGTCGCAAACGACGATCTTCCGGCCGGTCGGCTACTCGGCACCGCGCGCGGGCTTCTGTTGCTCAACGGGATCGGGACAGCCGCTGGCCCCCTAATAGGAGCAGCTGCAATGAATATCGTCGGCCCTGGCGGCCTGTTCCTTTATGCGGCGGCGTTGCTCACGCTCCTGGCAGTGCTGGCCATCGCCCGCAGGCAGCCGAGGCGCGCCAACCAGGCCAAGGCGGCCCCCCGTTCTCCGAGCACGCCGATGATAACCGGATCTCTCGATACGATGATATGCATGGAGAAGCGGGCGCAGGGCGTGCGGGATTAGCGCGGCACGGCGCCTGCACGAACCGCGGGGTCAGGCGATGATAGCTGTTACGCGAATTTCGATACGCATGGTTGGAAGCCCCAGCGCTTCGATTCCCAACTGCGTCCAGATTGGAGCGCGGTCGGGCATGTAGTGGCGATACAGCTTGGCCATTGTTTCGTTGATCACGGGAGGGAATCCACCGACGTGATAGGAATTGACGTGGACCACATGCGGCCAGCGTGCTCCGGCGGTCGCGAGCGTCCGTTCCACGTTCTTGAACGCCTGCTCGATCTCTTCCTCAATCGACTCCGGAATGACGAGATCGTCGTTCCATCCGCCCTGTCCGGAGATCTCCACGCGGTCACCAATGCGCATTGCCTGAGAATAATGAAGCGCGTCATGCAGGCGCGTCCCGTATCCGGGGGTGATGAAGAATGAAGGTGTTGTCATGAGTTTGCCTTTGATGAGCCAGGTCAATGCGGCTGCAAGTGACCGTATGCATGCAGAAAGAGATGCAGGGCGTTCGGCACTAGCGCGCCGGCTGCGGTGGAGGGCTTTATTCCACGTCTTCTACGGTGAGGTCCCGGCCGTTGAACTGCACGGTCTCCCCGGCTCGGGCACCCTCGATCGCTTCGAAGATCGGCGCCATCGTGGAAATGCCCATGAGCTCACGCCCCTGACAGGTAAACTTGCTCGTTGACACCGCGATCACAAAGTGGCGGCCGGACAGCTTGACGACAGCGCCTTCGTTGACGGCCAACTTGGGGCCGAAATCGATCGTCCTGAGCTTTTCGAGTTTATCGGCGTAGTCATGGAGCGTGTCATCGAGCGCTTCAGCGAAGTCGCTCGCGACCTCGGCCTGAGCTAGTTCGTCGTTTTCGATCGGTTCGCTCCGATCGAGCCGAGCGGTAGAGACATAGTCCAGGTAGTTTTCGCGAGCGCTGTGCAACGCTGCTGTCTCCAGCAAGAGCATAGTTTCTCGTATGTGGTCCTTGTTCCAGTCCATAATCACCTCCTAATTTTCGATGTTCTTAAAGTTCAGCCTGCAGATGTGTGGGCCAGGAAGGTCAGCCTTTCCGGCTAAGCGACACCGCTATTCGTCGCTGATGACGTCTTCGCCCTGGTATGGAACCCTGATCAGCCGAGCATCTCGAATGATGCTCGTGACGAGCCAGACATATTCCTGCTCGGCGGTATCGAAGCCGAGGATGCTGAAGGATTGGCCGAAAGGGCATGGCGGGAAGTCTGGAAAGCCTTCGCGCAGAACGTAACGCTCGGGATCGCTGTGAAACTCGCTCTTGTAGACTTTCCGTAGTCCGTGCTTGCTCGGCGCGTCCTGGTCACCTGCCGGTGCTGTTTCCCGATGCGCCACAAGGCGCTCGGACAAGTCGCGGGGGCAGATTTCGTGGAACACGTCGAAGGCGTCGATCAACAGGCCTTTATGCTCTGTCGCCGGATCGGTGATCGCGTAGATGTTGGAGGCATCTTCGCCGTCGTCCCCGCTCTCGAGGCGCAACGCCGCATCGACGCGAATGCTGCATGCATCGAGGGTTGACCCTAGTTCGAGATCGACGAGATTGCCGTCCTTGACGCGGTATTCGCGGTCATAGCCTTTGGCGATGAATGACTGGACTGCTTCTAGAACATCGGTCACCTGGGAGGTCATGGAAGCACCTTCATCTTGAACTGGATTGGACACGCTCGCGCACAAAGCGCGCTGTGACTCGGCGGCGGACGGAGAAGCTCGCGAAGTGCGTTACTCATAGCCACTTGGCCTTCTTGAAGCGCATGAACAGGAGAAGGCAGAACACCGCTATCACTCCGAGCACGACGAAGTAGCCATATGGCGTGTCCAGTTCCGGCATGTGCTTGAAGTTCATGCCATATATTCCGGCGATCGCCGTCGGGACCGCCAAGATCGCCGCCCAGGCCGCGAGCTGGCGAGTGACCACACCGATCCTTTGCGCTTCCAGAAGGCTGCTGGCCTCGAAGACCGTGGACAGGACATGCAGGAGGCCGTCGACCATGGACTGCACTCGGTGGACATGGTCCGCGACGTCGTGGAAATATGGTGTCATTTCGGCGCTGATGCAGGGAAAGTGGCCGCGAACGAGCTTTCGCACCAGCTCGGCCATAGCCCCGAGCGTGCGCTGGAACCGCGTGAGTTCGGACCTTAGTTCGAAGATTCGCGCCACCTCTTCTGGCCCGAGGAAATCGTGCAGCGACCGTCGCTCCATCGCCAGGACGTCGTCCTCGATCATTTCGAAGATGGGCAGATACTGGTCGACCACTCGGTGCAAGATCGCGTGCAGCACATAGTCGACACCCTTGCCGAACTGCGTCGGCGATGCCTCGAGTTGCTCCCGAAGTTTGCCCAGCGCTCCGGCATTGCCGTGCCGCACGGTGATAAGGTGATTGTGACCGGTGAAGATCGCCATCTTGCCGTAGCTGATCCGGTCGCCGACCAGCTCGGCGGTCTGGGCGACGACGTACAACTCATCGTTGTAGACCTCGAGTTTGGGCGGGCACAGCGGGTGCATGGCGTTGTCGATCGCCAAAGGATGGAGGTTATACGTCGTCTGGATCGCGCTGAGTTCGTCTGCGGTGGGCTCGCTAAGCGCGATCCAGCAGAAGCCCGAGCGATTCTCGTTTAGTTCGACGTGCTCATCGAGCCTGATTTCACGGACTCGCTTACCTTCGTTGTAATAATATGCGGCGATAATGGTCATGCAGGCCTCGCAGGAATTCGCAGGCCACGCTGTACAGCCGGTCGCGCCAGCCCGCGTTCGAGCCATGCCTGCACGTTCGAATAGCTGCTTAGGCCGAGGATGTCGCCCGCTGCGTAGAATTCGACCAGCGCATTCACCCAGCCAAACGTCGCAATGTCCGCGATCGAGTAATCATCGACAATCCATTCGCGGCCCTCCAGCCGGTGATCCAGGACCCCGAGAAGACGCCTGGATTCATCAACAAAGCGCTGCCGAGGTCGCTTATCCTCATAGTCCTTGCCGGCAAATCGCAGGAAAAAGCCTAGCTGTCCGAAGGTCGGCCCAACGCCCGACACCTGAAAGAACACCCAGGCCAGAGTCTCGTACCGCTGGGCGGGTGTTGTTGAGATGAGCTGCCCCGTCTTGTCGGCCAGATAGATGAGGATCGCACCGGTTTCCCATATGCCAATGGGCTGGCCGTCAGGGCCAGCCGGATCGATGATCGCGGGTATGCGGCCGTTGGGATTCAACGACACGAACGCTGGATCCTTCGACTCGTTGTTCGAGATGTCGACGAAGTGGGGCTCATACGGCAGGCCAGTCTCCTCCAGCATCATCGAGACCTTGACGCCGTTGGGCGTGGGGGCCGCGTATAGTTGCAAGCGATCCGGACAAGATGCTGGCCAGCGCTGCGTGATGGGAAAGGAGGAGAGGTCTGTCATATCTGGATCCTGGCACTGCGACGGCGGCTGAATGGAATGATCTGCTTCAAGGCCGGGTTCGACGACCGCGTCGATTGACGCGGTCGTCGGAGGTTGCGAACCGGATCGGCGCGGCACTGACGGCAGCGAAGCCTATTCCGCTGCAGCCCCGGCCGCAGGGCTCACATCGCCGACCTCATGCCGCTTTGGAAGAACCCAGTCGGGACGGACGAAGTGGCAGGTGTAGCCGCCCGGCCGCTTCTCCAGATAGTCCTGGTGATCGGGCTCGGCCTCCCAGAACTCGCCGACCGGCTGGACCTCGGTCACCACTTTGCCATCCCACAGCCCCGAGGCATCCACATCGGCGATCGTATCCTCGGCGACGCGCTTCTGCTCCTCGTCGACATAATAGATGCCCGACCGGTAGGAGAGCCCACGATCATTACCCTGGCGGTTCAGCGTCGTCGGATCGTGGATCTGGAAGAAGAATTCCAGGATGTGCCGGTAGCTCGTCACTGTCGGGTCGAAGACAATCTCGATCCCCTCGGCATGCGTGCCGTGATTACGATACGTGGCGTTCGGAATATCGCCGCCCGTGTAACCCACACGGGTCGAGATGATGCCGGGCCGCTTGCGGATCAGATCCTGCATGCCCCAGAAACATCCTCCTGCGAGAACAGCGCGCTGATGCATGTTAAGCCTCCTCTACTTGATCGAGATATTCACCGTATCCCTCGGACTCCATCTCGTCGCGCGGGATGAAGCGAAGGGACGCAGAGTTGATGCAGTAGCGCAGACCGCCGCGGTCGGAAGGACCGTCCGGGAACACGTGGCCCAGATGGCTGTCGGCGTGTACCGACCTGACCTCCGTCCGGACCATGCCGTGTGCGCTGTCCCGCACCTCGTTCACGTTTGCCGGAACGATCGGCTTGGTGAAGCTGGGCCAGCCAGTACCCGAATCGAACTTGTCCGTTGAAGCGAACAGCGGCTCTCCCGACACTATGTCGACGTAGATGCCAGGCTCCTTGTTGTCGTTGTGCTCACCCGTGAAGGGCCTTTCGGTCCCCGAATCCTGGGTAATCCGGCGTTGCTCGGGGGTCAGGCGGTCAACTGCTGCCTGCGACTTCTCAAACTTCATGATAGTCTCCAATACTTAATCTAGAGAGCCAGACACACTGTCATCTATCTTTGCAGTCATTGCGCCGACTATCGCAGTGCGCCTCAGATTTATCCAATACGCTGCGCGTATAGTTTCCATAGCGCCGAAGCTCTTCACGTCGTGATTCAGTTCCACTCGTATCGGGCTGCCAGCTGCGCGATGTTCCGTATCTCGACCGTTGCCGTGGAGCCGGATACTGTCGCGATCACGACTTCGCGCTCCAAGACAAATCCGTCGATCGGCCGAGTGACGAGGCCTTGCACGGTGGCCGATCGTTCCGGAAGAATGCATATGGCGTGGCCGTCAGCGACGACCCGTTGCACCCAGTCCTCGCGATCTGATCGAAAGCGAGGTCGCATGAGCAAGTCCCGTCGCGCGAAGTGATCGAGGATCCGATCGCGAAACTCGCATTTCAGGCGATCGACGAAAGGAAACTCGAGCAGGTCTTCGCCGCGCACGATCTCGTTGGCAGCCAAGGGATGGTTTGCCGAACAGCCGAGCACGAAGCGCTCCCGAAATAGAGGATGCACATCCAGCTTGCGTTCCGGTCTTGTTTCACGCGGCATGATGCACGCGTGGTATTTTCCTGAAAGCACCTCCGATGTGTCCTCGTTTGACTGGAGCGAGTGCAGCTTGATTTCGATGGATGGCATCTCCGCCAATGCGCTCTCGAAGAATGCCGTAAATTCCTTTGGTCCGACGGTGGGCGCGACGGCGACATCCAGCACGCGGTGCCCCCCCATCGCCCAGTGCTCCGAGTGATTGCGAACGCTCTTCATCGCGACCACCATGCGCCGGAATTCTGCCTCGACGTCATGGCCAAGGCCAGTCAGGCGGCTGTTCTTCCCGTCGCGATGGATCAGCGGCCCGCCAAGCTCATCTTCCAAGCGGCGGATCGCGCGGGTCAGACTTGGCTGTGACACACCGCTCAAGCGCGCGGCCGCTGTGAAATTCAGCGTCTCGGCCAAGTTGATGAAATAGCCGACTTGATTGAGTTCCATAGTCCTTTGGCCCATGCGCCTGACTGATGCCTCTTCCGTGAGACCGCCTTTGGAAAGCAGGTCGCAGAAGTATGCTTGGCGCATATAATCATGGTGCAGGGGCTTGTCTATATGCGCCAGACATATAAATGATACCCTGAGATGACGATTACCGGTTGGCGGTGCGCTCCGCTCAGCTCCGTCGAAGGTGCTGAGAGCGCAACCGCCAAGCCGCGTGCTGGAGGTTTGATGGACATGGCAGAAAAATCATTCACGTTTGTCAGTGGGGCTGGCTCTCCGCTTTCCGGGCACCTCGAACCGCCGGAAGGGACGCCGCGGGGCTGGGCGATCTTCGCCCACTGCTTCACCTGCGGGAAAGACAGTCGCGCCGCAGTTCACATCTCGCGCGCGCTGTCGCGTGCGGGCATCGGGGTCTTGAGGTTCGATTTCGCCGGGACCGGGATCGGCGGTGGGACGGGAGAACCTGTGAACTTCGCGTCGGACGTCGAGGACCTTCGGGCCGCCGCAAAGGCGATGGCGGCGGCGGGCATGTCACCGTCCCTCCTCGTCGGGCACAGCCTAGGTGGCACCGCTGCGATCGTAGCCGCCGCCGACATGCCTGATATTGCGGCGGTCGCGACGATTGGTGCGCCGGCCGACCTTCAGCATATCTTGCGCCTCTTCGGGCCGAATGATCTGGACACCATCGCGAGCGAGGGCGAGGCCTCGGTGGAGATTGCCGGTAGACCCTTCCTCATTCGCCGAGGGTTCCTGGAGGCGGTTGAGGGGATCGACGTCGAGAAGGCCATTGCCTCCCTGCGACGGCCGGTGCTGGTCATGCACTCTCCGCTGGATCAGGTGGTCGGCATCGACCACGCGTCGCGCATCTTCGTCGCGTCCAGGCACCCAAAAAGCTTCATCTCGCTCGACAACGCGGATCACCTTCTCACCGACGTCGCGGACGCGAACTACGCTGCGGCCATGGTGGCGGTTTGGGCGAGCCGCTTTCTCCCACCACTCACGGCGGATCTTCCGCAGGTCGAGGTTGCGGAGGGCGTCGTCGCCACCGAAACTCTTGCAGGGACGTTCCAGCTCAAGGTCCGCAGCGGCGAGCACACTCTGTTCGCCGACGAGCCAGCATCGGTCGGTGGCCTCGGGACCGGACTATCTCCCTACGAGCTCGTATCTGCCGGCCTCGCAGCCTGCACGGTGATGACGATGCGTCTCTATGCGAACCGCAAGGGCTTTCCGCTCGAACGGGCGAGCACGACCGTGCAGCACGAGAAGGTGCCCGACATGATGCCACCCGACCGGTTCACCCGCACCATTGTCCTCGATGGGCCGCTGAGTGATGATCAGCGCGCTCGGATCCTCGCGATCGCTGATCGGTGTCCCGTCGATCTGAGTCTCATCCGGGGTTCGGACGTGCAGACCGAGCTCTTGAGCGCCAGTCAGGCTGCGGATCCCGCGAGGCTGGCTTGACCGTGGCGCACACGGAGGAGGGCGAACGGACTGTGAGCCAATCGCCTACCGGCAATAGGGCGGCCGCGACAGAGCGAGCAATTCTCGCAGGCGGCTGCTTCTGGGGCATGGAGGATTTGCTGCGCCGAGCCAGGGGAGTCATTTCGACGCGTGTCGGTTACACAGGCGGAGAAATGCCTGATCCGACCTACGCGAGACATTACGGCCATGCGGAAGCAGTGGAAGTGACCTTCGACCCTTCCGTTCTCGCCTATCGCTCGCTCTTGGAACTCTTCTTCCAGATCCATGACCCCACGACCTACGAGCAACAAGGCAGCGATGTCGGTCCGAGCTATCGATCGGCGATTTTCTACACCACCGAAGTGCAGAAGGAAGTCGCCCTCACAACCATCGCGGAAATCGAGGCATCAGGAAGCTGGCCTGGCCCGGTCGTGTCGGAGATCAACCCAGAAGAACCCTTTTGGGAGGCGGAGCCAGAGCACCAAGAATACCTGGTGCGCTATCCTGGGGGCTATAGCTGCCACTTCGTGCGCCCGACCTGGCGGTTGGACCGCTCAGACGAACGCCCAGCTGTATACTTGACAGAAAGAGTTGATGATGACCGAAACCGTGACTAATCAGGCCGCCTGGCAGAAAGCGCCGGGGCAGCCACTGAGGATTGGTGTCACCGCTCTGCCGCATCTGGCGGCGAACGAGATATTGATCCGCAACGCGGCCATCGCGATCAACCCACTCGACTGGATTCTGCAGGACGTCGCGCTTTTGCCATGGCTCGACTATCCCGCGATTCTCGGCAGCGACGTCTCCGGTGAGGTCGCGGCGGTCGGTGGCGCGGTCGAGCGGTTCAAGGTCGGCGATCGAGTCATCGGACAGGCGGTCGGGACAACCGTAAATCAACCTGCGCAGGGTGCGTTCCAGCACCACACGATCGTGCTGGACCACATGGCGGCGCCGATCCCCAACAACATGGCCTTCGCTGATGCGGCAGTCCTCCCGCTTGGCCTTGGCACCGCCGCAAGCGGGCTCTACGGACGGACACAGTTGGCTCTCGCGCCACCGTTACACTCGCCGACCGCGCGTCCAGAGGTCGTTCTGGTCTGGGGTGGATCGTCGAGCGTTGGCTGCAACGCCATCCAGCTCGCGGTGGCGTCGGGCTACAGGTGCGTCGCCACCGCTTCGGCGCGCAACGCCGGCCTGTTGAAGGAGCTGGGTGCAAGCGAGGTTCTTGACCACTCGAGTCCAGCCATCGTGGAAGACGTGATTGAGGCAATGCGCGGGCGCAGTCTCGCTGGAACGCTTCACGCGACCGGTCACATGAAAGACTGTTTTGCCGTAGTTGCGAGATGCGAGGGCTCGCGCCGGGTGGCAGCGACGCTGGCCCCGCCCGACGAGCGTCCATTTGGAGTCGAGGCGACGCACATCTCCGGGACGAGCCTCAAGGATGACGAGGTTGGTCCAATGATCTACCGCGAATTCCTGCCGCAGGCTCTCGCGGCGCGCACGTTCGTCCCCGCCCCTCCGGCGAAGATCGTGGGCCAGGGCCTTGAAATGCTCCAGGCTGCCTTGGAAGCCCTGAAGGCGGGTGTATCCGCAGCGAAAATCGTCGTTACCCTGCCTTGAGTGACCAGCCAGGCGGTTTTTCGCGTTCGCAGTCTGAGGTGGCCCGCACTTTGCCGATTGGGAAGCTCTACCGGGAAAACGCGCTTGGGACGCGCGCTGCGCTCCTGCCGGAGCATGCGTTCCCGAAACCTGTTCCCGACTGCTTTTCCCCGAAACTACCTATCGGACATAGAGAAATGGGAATGCAGCGAGTGGTTTGAACGGCCGCTTCCGAAACCGCGTTCCGATCAATTGAGCGGCTAAAAGTGGGGCGATCACCGACATATTAGAATGAGACCGCCATGCCCGATCGGCCGGCTTGACGCGTAGCCAAAAGAATGCGGCTGATGGTAGGCTCGCTGACATTATGAAGCCCCGCCATCTGAGCAGCGTTGAGCTGCCGCAATTGCGAGTCTCCTACGCGTCGTCGTTCTTCTCGCGGTCCACACCTCGCTCATGCAATTCGGCATCGACGGGGCAGTTCGTGCAGCCCTCGTAGCAGCACAAGCGGCAGATGCGGTATGACTGCTCGAGGTTTTCCAAGCGATTTCGGAGAACGCGTTCAGCGATGTCCGATAAGGTTTTCAGTTCGTCTGGATTAAGGATCGATAGCCCTTCGGCAATCACTTGATCGCGCGAGGCCAGGACCTCGTCGCTCGCGACCTTGCCAGTTGGAGTAAGATAGAGGGATCGTGCGCGCCCGTCTGTCGAATGCTCCCTACGCTCGATCAATCCCTCGCTTACCAATCTATCCACCAGGCGAACAGTTCCAGCATGTGAAAGGCCCACCCCGATCGCAAGCATACGGATCGAGAGCCCGGGCTTGTGCGCGAGCAACGCCAGCGCTGAGGCGGCGGGTCCAGCTTCCGGCGCCCGCGATGAACTAGCGCGAACGATGTCGTCGCTGATCATGAGTGCGAACGCCCCGAAAATGTTTCGATCTCGAGGTCCATCCATTGCCACATCTATATGTGCGCGGAGCATAGACAGCAAGCCATACCGTGGTCCTCTTCCTCCGCGCGGCTTGTGGAAAATGTCCTGTTTTAAAAGGGTTTCGGAGGATTTCGACTGATCGAGCGCGCCGAAAAAAACGGGTCCGGCTCGTTAAGGCCGCGGAACCGTTGATACCTGGCGGCTATAGGGCAAGCCTTTTCGCTCGGAATCGCCGTAGGTCGCGCCCGAGAATCACTCCGCGTCAGCGCTGTCATCCAGGCCGCGCAGGTGCAGATCAGCGAGACCTAGCTTGCCCCCGGCGTCGCACTTCCATCGTGTCACCGCGCGCGATCACGATTGTATCAATCCCATTGAGGAACAGTCCGTGCTCCACGACGTCGGGGATTGCGGCGATCGCTGCTACGATTTCGGCCGGCATGGTTATCTCGTCCAGGGCCGCGTCCATCCGTACAGGCTGGACGTTTGCCAACGGGCTATAGGCCCACCGGGAGCGCCAGCCCCATCAAGTCAAAATCCCGCAAAGGTCGCGCGTTTGCTGGGTAAAGGCATCGCCGATGAGGATGGCTTCGTGAGGCAGCGAAGCGCGAGCCAGCCGCTCGACATATCTCGCTTATTAGTATATGCGTCGCGCATATACTGCTACGCCTGCCCGAAGCACGTAGACGACGTTCGTGACGTTCCCACGGGACCACTGTTGAGGAATTTTAGATGAGCATTTTCGACCGTTATGAATTTCTTGTCCCCGAGCACGGTCGGAGGGATCTTGGCCTGCTTAGATGGGCTCTCGTGATCGTATTTCTGTGGTTCGGCGCGATGAAGTTCACAGCGTACGAGGCCTATGGTATCGCCCCGTTTATCGAACACAGCCCGATCATGAATTGGCTCGGCATGTTCGGGACGCAGGGGCAAAGCTATTTCATCGGCGTTATCGAGTTATCGACCGGTCTCGTTCTGATCCTTGGTGCATTTCGTCCACTCTTCTCTGCGCTAGGCGCACTAATGTCAGCAGCGACCTATCTGATCACGCTGACCTTTTTCATCACCACTCCAGGTGTCGCGGAGCAGACTGCCGGCGGCTTTCCTGCGATTTCGGCTGCACCAGGGCAGTTTCTACTGAAGGACGCAGTTCTGCTAGCGGCGTCCCTCGTGCTGCTGCGTGCTTCGGTCCGCCACAGAGGGGCGCTTGTGCCCTCGTGACTGTGGTCCTCTCGTGACGGCGGGCGTGCAAATCCTGCAGAACCTCCGCGGGGCACGGATGCTCCGTCGCGATATCGAGCCCGGAGGCGCTCAGCTGCATGGCGACGCGGTCTTCGCCCGTTTCGGCGAAGGCGCGCTCGCTTATCGAGAGAGCGGCATTCTCACACTGGCAGATGGCAGAGTATTCTCCACGTGCCGGCAGTATCGCTATCGCTTGAGCGAGGACAGTGTTGTCGTCGAGTTCGCAGACGGACCTCATATCGGGACGCAGTTCCTCAGCTTGAGTTTCTCGCGGACGGATACCGGGTTGGAAGCGAGTGGTGTCTATGCCTGCGGAGACGACACCTACCATGCAACCTACAGGATTCTGGGGCCGGCGGCCTTTGAAGTGGTCATCATGGTCCAAGGGCCTGCAAAGGCATACGAGCTAGTCAGCCGATATTCCCGGTCGGGATAAATGCTCATGTCAGGAGGGCAAGTCCTCTGTTGCCCTTATCATGGCCGTGAAAGGCAGCGCCGGAATAACTTACCACGCGCTGCAAATCCGAAGACGATTGTCGTCGTCATCAGAAGGTAGGCGACTATCCCACCAGGTGAAAGAGTCGGAACCGCTGCGAGGATCAACCCATCATTCCCGCCGGGTATGAGCGCGATGCCGATACCCATCAATGTGCCGCCGACGACAGATCGCAGAATGCCATTGGCTGTCGGCAGTTGGAGACGCAGATTGCCTTGGCGAAAGGAGGCGGTTAGGGCGCCTGCGATCGAAGAGATCACCGCAGTGAGCGCGACCTCGCCGGCCGGCGACATTCTGAGAGGAAGGGCGCGTTGAATCACGTCTGCGAAGGTCCAGGCCGGCGAGAGTGCATATAGAAGTCCGCCAGTGATACCGAGTCCAATCATCGAAGCGCCGAACGACCAACCCGGCTTTGTTCGCAGAACGCTCTTCGTGGAAACGAAAACGAGTGCCAGCACGAGCACAACTAGGAAGGCTAGGAGAGTAACGAGGCCTGTTGCGCTCGGTTTGGAGATTAAGCTTGGCCATGTTGAATCGTAGCCGAACCTGCCATGGTCGGCAGCCAAGATACCAATCGTTAATCCCAAGGGCAGAGCTAGAAGTCGCATCTCCCCATCCCCAAGCCGCGCCAGCGATCCGAGCAGGCATGTGTCATTAATGAGTGCGCCGAGGCCGAAGGCGATGGCGCCGATGAGCAGGAGGAAATTGATGCTGGTCGAGGGTGCGAGTGTTGCGCCCAGTGTTCCCGTCCAGACTATCGGGACCGCAACCAGGCCTGCCGCTGCCGACGCTGCGAGAAATCCGACGAACATTTTCGGCGGCTGTCTTCTGTGTAACTCATGAGCGGCCACCACTAAACAGGTTCCGCCTTGGTTCGCCGCATATCCGAACCCGAAGGCAAGTACGCATAGAAGAAGTTCGAGCGCAAACGATCCCATTATATCAAGCCTGCCTGATCATATCGTCAGCCTTCTGATGCCACGTTCCAGCGTGGCGAGCGCCCCGGCTTAGCTTTACCACGGGAAGGCGCGATCCTGCTGTAGCCGCACAGATGGCAAAGGCTGACCGAGCCATCTTTGTCGAAGCCGTTTGCCACAAGGAGCCGCTCCGACAGCATGCCTAGAATGTCGAGGTCATTGGGCGACAGGGGCGAAATACATTCGGAGATCACCTGCTCCCGTGCCTTGAGCAAGGCGTCCGTTATCTTCTTCCCCGAATTGGTGAGGTGAATGAAGCGCGCCCGCCTGTCGGTGATTTGTCTTCGTCGTTCCACCAACTGTTCGCGCTCGAGCCTATCGATCAATCGCACCGTCCCGGCATGAGAAAGCCCAATCGAGGTAGCCAAAACGCTGATCGGCAGTCCGGGCTCCATGCTGAGTAACACCATCACGGCGGTCCCCGGGCCGCTTGGTGAAAACGAGGCCGAGACACTGGCGATGCTGTCTGCAACCGCCAACGCGAGTGCACCTAAATGGTACTTGGCGACCTCAGGCTCCATACCGCAAGAATATATGCTTCGCGCATAGACTTCAAGCGTGTGAAAATGTATGACCGCCGCATGCATCTATGACAGATTCGGACATGGTCATGCTCATTGAGGGGCTCAGCTCGGATTCCACATCTGAGATCAACGGACGTGCTCGTTCCCCAGGCGCTAGCGGGGGTGGGCTCGATGAAAGTGGACGTGCATGGGTGCCGCTCACCGGGCGCAGGCGGTTCGCCGATGAGACCGCCGGTATGATCGGACGGGTCTCATGCCCGACCTGACTCTTGATCTCCGATACCTGAAGTACGCCGTTCAGGTCGCCGAGGCCGGCAGCTTCCGCCGAGCGGCGGAGCGCCTATCGATATCGCAATCCACCGTCAGCCGACGTGTGCAGCTGTTTGAGCGCCAACTTGGCTTTTCTCTCTTCAAGCGTACGCGAGCGGGGGCAGGGCTGACTCCAGAAGGTGAGCGCTTCCTTCAACAAGCGGTGGTGGGAGCGCGCTACCTTCGTAACGCCGCAACGGAGATCCGCTCCGCGCGGAAACTCAAGACCGGGCTCGTGAGGTTTGGAATGCTCGAAGCGTTTCCGGCGTGCCCGATCATCGACATTCTCGCGGCATTCAGAAATCGACATCCGACGATCGAGGTAAAGCTTGAGGAAGGCACTTCAGAAGAAAACTCTTTGGGGGTGAAGCGCGGATTACTGGACGCAGCAATCAGCCTGAGTGCGAGCAAAAGTCCTCAGTTCCAAGTTCGACGTCTCTGCGAACCAGATCTGTTCGTGGCATTGTCCCCGCTTCACGAGTTGGCAGCACGGCCAGAGCTGTCGTGGGAGGACATTTGTGACGAAGTCTTCCTCGTTCGCTCGGATGGCGCTGGGCGTGAGCTCGCTGGCATACTCCGGCGCATGGTGGGCGCCGGAGACGGAGCGGTTCAACTCTCGATCCAACAAGTCAGCCGAGAAACCCTGCTGACGATGGTCGAACAGGGCTTCGGCTTGACCATCACCAGCGTGATCTACCGGCCGGATATCGCGTTGATCCCGCTCCCATCGGCGCGGGCGCCGACGGCCGCTATAATTTCTTCCAGTGACAACGACAACCCGACTCTGCCGCTGCTGCTGAAGTGTTTCGACACCCCCTCTAGAGCGGGGACCACGGATTAATCGGCGCTCCCCGGCGTCAACGTTCGCCTGGCTTTGGCGAAGCCACGGTCTGTCGCGATGAACCGTTGTAACATCGGGACGATTAACCGAGCTGGGTCAACAGCGGACTGACCTTGCTCTCGGCCCAATAGGTGGGCGTAGTCAACAAGGTCCTGGTGGAGAGCTGCAGGTAGCTCGACCTGTACCTTAAGCGGCTTGTCGTCCGCGATGGGGCCTAGCTTAAGCTTCGACATCATCACCCTCCATATGGCTCCAGTACCAAGTCTCGCGTCACGATAACGCGCACGGGAAATCCGGGCCGAATAGTGATCGTGGGCGCGACGTTGAGCTGACGCCTCACAATCTGCTGCCCTGCGTCGTTGATGGTGTCCTGCCCACCGTTCCGGATCGCCTGAACGAGCCGATCGTCGTTGTCGACCGCGAGTTCGGCGCCGACGCTCAGCAGTGTCGACAATCCCGCAGCCTTGGCCAGATCCCACCAATGGTAATCGACGCCATCCTGAAGCCCGGCGAACCCTTCAGCGTCAGCACCAGGCTGGCGCTCGAGAACGATCGAGCGCCCGTTCGGGAAGACGAGCCGAGTCCAGACGAGCAGGACTCGGCTCTGGCCGAACTGCACGTTGTTGTCGTACTGCCCGACCACACGAGTGCCTTGCGGCACAAGCAAGATACGGCCGGTTGGGCTGTCGTAGATGTTTTCGGTGACCTGCGCGGTGATCTGGCCGGGTAGATCGGATCGGATGCCGGTGATCAGCGCCGCGGATATCACTGCTCCCGCCTGAAGGACGTTCGGCGATACTGGCGCAGCGACGCGATCGGGCGCAACCGTCCTGCGATCGGCCGCGGCGTTCAGAAACGCGTTCTGCCGGTCCTGCGCCGAGGGCGTGGCGGGCGGCGGAGCGAGGCCAATGCTCGCCAAATCCGGCACCGGCGCGAGCGCTGGGGCAGCTCCCGCAGCAGCGGGTGTGCCCCGGCTTTCCGATCCGGAGAAGAGACGGCTGGTGCGCGCGGTCTCGATTTCCTGAAGGCGGCGCTGCTCTTCCGGGCTGATGCCGGGATTGGGCGTGGCCGTCCCGGGTGTGGGCACCGGCTGTCCGCGATCCTGGGTACTAAGGATCGGCCGGCCGAGGTCACCGGGAAGAGGGGGACCGAGCTGTGGCACGCCACTGTAATCTCGCGGCAGGCCGGCCAGTCCGTCAGCGGTCGAGCGGTTCTCGGTCGAATAGAGTTCGTCGTTCGGCCGACCGGCGTCGCGGGTCTGAAGCGCGTAGATCAGAGCACCTCCGAGCCCGACGCTGGCGACAAGACCGAGGCCGGCGAGAACCTTCCGCGACAACCGGGTGACGCGGGGCGGTTCGGCCCGCAGCCGCATCGGCGCAGGCCCGACCGGCTCGCCGGTCAGGGGCTGCGCATCGTCGTCCGGCACTTCCTCAATCCGGGGCGGGTTCTCGCTCACGAGGTCGGCCTCCCGTCTGTGCGGACGATCCTGACGCGCTTCTGCTCGCGGCCGGAGCCGAAGCGAAGTTCGGCAGCCGCGAACAGACGATCAACGATCATGTGGTGGCCGCGAACGCGATAGTTCACGAGCTCAGAGGTGTTGCCCTCGGGGCCGACGACGAAGAGTGGCGGCATCTCGCCCTGACCGATGCCGCGCGGAAACTCGATAAAGACCTGGCGTCCGTCGTCGAAGGCGCGCAGCGGCCGCCACGGCGCACGGTCGCCCTCGATCGCATAGCGGAAGTTGACGTTCGCGAGATCGACGCCGCTCGCCACCGGCTGGGCCGCCTGCGCCTCGGCGTTCTGACGGCGCAGCGCAATGAGCTGGTCTTGCGGATACTGCCATGAGACCGACGCCATATAGGTGCGCTCTGTCGAGCGCAGCTCCATGTGATAGGTGCGCATGTTGGTGTTGATGACGAGGTTTGTCATCAGGTCGGCGCGGGTGGGCTTTACTAGGATGTGGATCTGGCGCGTTGCCCCCGATCCGCTCTCGGTGTCGCCGATGATCCAGCGCACTGTGTCGCCGGCGGCCACCGGGCCTGCGCCGACAAGCTGCTCCCCGGGTTGGAGCGCGATGTCGGTGATCTGCCCGACGGCGGTATAGACTTGATAAAGCGCCCCTTGAGTCCACGGGTAGACCTGCATCGAGTTAATGAAGCCGTCGCGCACCGGCTGGACTCGTGCCGCCTCGTTTGCCTGGTTGACGCGAGCGGTCGGATTAGAAGGCTCCGGGGCACGCCGCGTCTCCTCCACACGCTGCAATTGGCCAGGCAGCGGCAGCGGCCGGGGCAGCTCGACCACGGTGACCGGCGCGGGTGGATCGACGGTCTGCACCGCCGGAGCCGCATTGTCGTAGGAAATCTCCGGCGGCGGATTGGTGGTCGCGCAGCCCGCGAGCGCGGTCGCCGCTAGCAGAACGACCGGGAATGCGGCTCTACGGAGAGCCGGGAGTACGTGTGTGTGTGAAGCCGGGTTTCCGGCTTTACGGAAATACGGCTTCATTGCCCAAGCTCCCGTGACCAGTTGATGGCGTTGACGTAGATGCCGAGCGGGTTCGCCCTGAGCCGGTCGGCGTTTCGGGGGATCTGCACGACGATCGTCAGGATCGCGGTCCAGCGCGTGGTCTCGGCGAGCTGGCCATTTTCGTATCGGCGCTCGACCCAGGCGACGCGGAAGCTGTCCGGGGACGCGCGGATGACGCTGGAGACGTCGACAGCGACCTGCTGCCGGCCGACCCGTGTAAAGGGGTCGTTGGAGCGGGCGTAGTCATTGAGCGCCATGGCGCCGCGGTCAGTCGTGAAGTCGTAGGCGCGCAGCCAGTTCTGCCGGACGATGATCGCATCGGCCGGAATGCTCCGGACCTGCTCGATGAAGCGCGCCAGGTGGAAGGCAATCTGCGGATCGGTCGGACGATAGTCGGCCTCGGCGGGCGCGACGGCCTGCGCCTGACCGATGCGATCGACTTGGACCACCCAGGGTACGATCGTCCCGCGTGCTGACTGCACGACGAGCGCGGTGGCGAACCCGGCCGACAGGATCAGCGAGCCGAACGCCATCAGCCGCCAGTTCTTGGCCTGCACGCGCGAGGCGCCGATGCGCTCATCCCAGACCTGGGTGGCGCGCTGATAGGGCGTCTCGGGCTCGGGGGCCTTGCCATAATGGGTAGAGGGTCGTTTGAACATCAGCGATCGCCTTCGGAAAGATTGATGGAAGAGCCGCCGCCGTGGGCATCACCTGAGCGGACGGCATGGGCCGTGGCCTGGACGGCATGGGTCATGTGCTGGGATCGGCGCATCCGCTGCGCCCAGGCCGGCGGACCGCCTGCGTTTGTGGAACCCGCGGCAGCGGCGCCATCACCGGCCGCGTCACCGCCGATCGAGCCCATGGTGGAAGTGCCGCCTGTCGCCTCGAAGGCGGCCTTGCCGCCAGCGTTGAAGCTTGAGCGCATGCTTTCAGCGGCACGCGATGCGGCGCGGCGCAGGGGCGAGACGGCGGCGCTGCCGCCGGCACGGGCGACCCCGCCGAGACCGGAAGCGACGCCGGCCGCGCCGGACTGCCCGGCTGCGCCAAGGCTGTAAGCGGTGGACGCGCCGCCAGCGATCGCAGCACCGCCACGAGCGGCGGCGGCCGCACCACCGGCCAGCGCAGCGCCACTCGACGCGGCGGCGCCGACGGCGCCAGCGCCGAGCGCGACTATGCCGCCTGCGGCCAGGCCAGTGCCGACTGCGGCGCCGGCGCTGAGCTGGGGACCGCCGGAGACGATGCCGCTTGCAATACCAGGCCCGAAGATGCCGAGGCCGAGCAGCGACAGCGCGGCGAGCACGATCGCCATCGCCTCGTCGATCGTCGGGTTCTGGCCGCCGAAACCGGATGTGAATTCTGAGAAGAGTGTCGAGCCGATGCCGATGATGACGGCGAGCACCAGCACCTTGATGCCGGAGGAGATGACGTTGCCGAGGACGCGTTCGGCCATGAAGGCGGATTTGCCGAACAGGCCGAAGGGGATCAGCACGAAGCCCGCGAGCGTCGTCAGCTTGAATTCGATGAGCGTGACGAAGAGCTGGATGGCGAGGATGAAGAAGGCGAGAAGCACCAGCGCCCAGGCCAGGAACATGCAGGCGATCTGGATGAAGTTCTCGAAGAACGACCAGTAGCCCATGAGGCTGGAGATGGAATCGAGCAGCGGCCGTCCGGCGTCGAGCCCGGTCTGAGCGACCTTTCCAGGGCGCAAGAGGTCGGCCGTGGTGAACCCGGTGCCGCTGGCCTTCAGGCCGAGGCCGGCGAAGCTCTCGAAAATGATCCGGGCGAGGTTGTTCCAATTGCCGATGATGTAGGCGAACACGCCGACGAACAGCGTCTTCTTCACCAGGCGGGCCATGATGTCGTCGTCGGCGCCCCAGCTCCAGAACAGCGCCGCCAGTGTCACGTCGATGACGATCAGGGTGGTGGCGATGAAGGCGACTTCGCCGCTGAGCAGGCCGAAGCCGCTGTCGATGTAGCGGGTGAAGACCTCAAGGAAATGGTCGATGACGCCGGTGCCGCCCATGATGTTATCTCGCCTCGTCGAGCTGCGGCGGCGCGATCGGTGCGGCGGGCTCGAAGGCCGGCTGATCGGTGCGGTCCGATTGGGGTGTGAGAGTGTTTCGCGGCGCTGGCGGCATGTCCGGCAACCGCTCGGCAGGTCGCGCGCCGGGCGCGAGGAAACGGTTGCGGTTTTCGGCCCAGGCCCGAAGGCACGCCGGATCCCTCGATCCCGCTTCGCCGAGCACCTGGCAGCGGATCAGCTCGTTGCGCAACGGATCGCCCCGCGCTTCGGTGGTACGGTTGGACGGCCACGCCTCCCGCACTTCCTCTTTCCGGTTCATCTCGATCGCGGTCGCAGTGATCGCGACGGCCACGAACACGACAGCGCCAAGCCGGGCCAGCATCTTGCCGTCCATAGCCGCGCCCTCAGTTGCCGTTCGGGAACATGCGGGCGTTGCCGGGCTGATAGCCGGTGCCCGGCGTCAGGAACCGTCGGCGCTGTTCGCGACCCTGTTCGGCCGCAGCAGATCGCTCGGCCTCTGACAGGCTTTGCGCCCGGCCGTTGGCGGCGACGACAGCGGTGAGATCGGCAAGCTGCTGCGCTTGCAGGGCGAGAAGCTGGTTGCCGGCCTGCGTCGCCTGCAGCGCTCCCGTTGCGCCCTGGCTCTGGCCGACCAGTGACGACATCTCGGCGCGGTTGGTGTCGATGTTGCCGACCACGCCGGCCTGGACGCGCATGGCGTCCTGCAGGCCGCCGACCGTGTTCTGCCAGCGCTCCCGCGCCTGCGCCACCAGCGCCTGGTCGGAGGCGGACATGGAGGCGTTGCCGTAGGTCGACGTGAACGCCTGGTCGATGCGCTGGACGTCGTAGGCGATTCCCTGCGCCTGTTGCAGGAGCTGCTGGGTGCGCTGAACCGACTGCTGAAGCTGCTGGAGCGAGGAGTATGGCAGGCTGGCGAGGTTGCGGGCCTGGTTGATCAGCATGGTGGCTTCATTCTGAAGCTGGGTGATCTGCTGATTGACCTGCTGGAGGGTGCGCGCTGCCGTCAGGACGTTCTGCGCATAGTTGGTCGGATCGTAGACGATCCATTGCGCAGCGGCGGGGGTGCTGAGGATCGGCGAGAGCGCGATTGGCGCGGCAAGCAGCGCTGCGGTGAGACGCAGCGCAAGCGAGCGAGATTGAACAGAACGGGTCATGGGCGTGTCTCCGGTTCGGCTTGGGGGATGACGTTGGTGAGGTCGGCGATGAGGTCCGCCGCCCAGCCGAGTCGGTTCTCGGCAAGCCATTCGGCAAGGAAACCATCCGTGCCGCTGCGGGCATGCACCTCGGCGATCAGCGCCTGGTGCTGCTTTGAGGACGCGGCGCAGAGCGCCAGCGCCACGTCCGACAGGCCCAACTCGAACAGCCGATTGCCGCGGCGCGATTGGCAGTAATAGTCGCGCTTCGGCATCGCCCGCGCGAGGATCTCGATCTGGCGATCGTTCAATCCGAACCGGCGGTAGATGGCAGTGATCTGCGGCTCGATGGCGCGCTCGTTCGGCAGCAGGATGCGGGTCTGGCAGCTTTCGATGATGGCCGGCGCTATCGCCGAGCCGTCGATGTCCGAGAGCGACTGCGTGGCGAAGATGACGCTGGCGTTCTTCTTGCGCAGCGTCTTCAGCCATTCGCGGAGCTGACCGGCGAAGCCCTCGTCATCCAGGGCAAGCCAGCCTTCATCGACGATCAGCAGCGTCGGGCGACCGTCGAGGCGGTCCTCGATGCGGTGGAAGAGATAGGCGAGCACGGCGGCGGCAGCCCCGGTGCCGATCAGCCCTTCAGTCTCAAAAACCTGCACATTGGCTTCGCCCAGATGCTCGGCCTCGGCGTCGAGCAGACGGCCATAGGGACCGCCGACGCAATAGGGTCGGAGCGCCTGCTTGATATCGTTGGATTGCAGCAGGACGGACAATCCCGTCAGCGTGCGCTCGGCGACGGGCGCCGACGCCAGCGAGGAGAGCGCCGACCAAAGATGCTCCTTCACCTCGGGCGTGACGGCCACGCTCTCGCGCCCCAGGATCGCGATCAGCCAGTCGGAGGCCCAGGCGCGCTCGGCGACATCGTCGATGCGCCCGAGCGGCTGAAGAGACACGCTGTCGTCTGAGCCTTCGGTGAGGCCGCCGCCAAGATCGTGCCAGTCTCCGCGCATGGCGAGCGCGGCGGCGCGGATCGATCCGCCAAAGTCGAAGGCGAAAACCTGCGACTGCGGATAGCGCCGGAACTGCAGCGCCATCAGCGCCAGCAGCACCGACTTGCCGGCGCCCGTTGGCCCGACGATCAGGGTGTGGCCGACATCGCCGACATGGATGGAAAGCCGGAACGGGGTCGAGCCTTCGGTTCTGCCGTAAAGCAGTGGGGGTGCATCGAAGTGCTCGTCCCGTTCCGGTCCCGCCCACACCGCCGACAGCGGGATCATGTGGGCGAGATTCAAGGTGTTGATCGGCGGCTGCCGGACATTGGCGTAGACATGGCCGGGCAGCGAGCCGAGCCAGGCGTCGACCGCGTTGATCGTCTCGGGCATGGCGGTGAAGTCGCGGCCCTGGATGACCTTCTCGACCATCCGCAGCTTTTCAGCTGCGATGCGCGGGTCCTCGTCCCAGACGGTGATAGTCGCCGTCACATAGGCTTGGCCCGCATAGTCGGCGCCCAGCTCCTGCAACGCCATGTCGGCGTCGGCGGCCTTGTTGGCCGCATCGGTATCGACCAGCGCAGAGGCCTCGTTGGTCATCACCTCCTTGAGGATGGCGGCGATCGACTTGCGCTTGGCGAACCACTGACGCCTGATCTTCGTCAGCAGCTTGGTGGCGTCGGTCTTGTCGAGCAGGACGGCGCGTGTTGACCAGCGATAGGGAAAGGCCAGCCGGTTCAGCTCATCGAGGATGCCGGGCGTGGTCGCGGTCGGGAAGCCGACAATGGTGAGGATGCGGACATGTGCGTCGCCGAGCCGGGGTTCGAGCCCGCCGGTCAGGGGCTGATCGGCCAGCAGCGCATCGAGATACATCGGCGTCTCGGGCACGCGGACGCGGTGCCGCTTGGTCGAGACGGTCGAATGCAGATAGGTCAGCGTCTCGCCGTCATCGAGCCAGGCGCATTCCGGCATGAAGGCGTCGATGAGCTGAAGGATGCGATCGGTGCGGTCTGCGAAGCCGCGCAGGATCTCGTGCGCATCGACGCCAGCGTGATCGCGACCCTCATAGAGCCAGGTCTCTGCGCGCGCCGCGTCTTCGGCCGGGGGAAGGTAGAGGAAGGTGAGGAAGTAGCTCGATTCGAAGTGCGCGCCGGCTTCCTCGAAGTCGGCTTTCCGCTCGGCGTCAACCAAGGCCGACGCGCTGTCGGCGAACACGCTGGCCGGATAGGTCGCGGCACCATGGCGCTGCGCCTCGACGAAGATGGCCCAGCCGGAGCCCAGGCGACGGAAGGCGTTGTTGAGGCGCCCGGCGACCGCGACTAGCTCGGCCGGAACGGCACTGTCGAGGTCGGGTCCGCGAAATCTTGCGGTCCGCTGCAAGCTGCCGTCCTTGTTCAAGACGATGCCTTCGCCGATCAGAGCGACCCAAGGCAGGAAGTCGGCGAGACGGGTATTGCGGTTGCGATATTCGGCAAGGTTCATCATCGGCGTTCCTCCTCAAACCGACAGGTGGCCGGGGATGCGCAGATGCTTGCGCACGACATCGACGAACTGCGGATCGCGCTTGGCTGCCCAGACGGCCGCGAAGTGGCCGAGAGCCCAGAGGCCGAGACCGACCAGCCAGAGGCGCAGGCCGAGGCCGAGCGCTGCCGCCAGCGTGCCGTTGAGGATGGCGAGCGAGCGCGGCGCGCCGCCGAGCAGGATGTGCTCGGTCAGCGCCCGATGGACCGGGACTGAGAAGCCTGCCAGCTCGCCATGATGATCCGCGCCGTTGGCCATCAGACGAGCGCCCCGCCGCCGAACGAGAAGAACGACAGGAAGAAGCTGGACGCGGCGAAGGCGATCGACAGGCCGAAGACGATCTGGATCAGCTTGCGGGCACCGCCGGAAGTGTCGCCGAAGGCGAGCGTCAGGCCGGTGATGATGATGATCATCACCGCGATGATCTTGGCGACAGGCCCCTCGATCGACTCGAGGATGGATTGCAGCGGTGCTTCCCAGGGCATGGAGGAACCGGACGCGTGCGCGGCGGGCGCCATCGCCAGCGAGACGAAGGCGACGGACACCGCCGTAGCGATATGCCGGCGGATGCGCAGGGCGTGCTTAATCATGACGGGTCTCCTGTAAGGGGCTGGGTTGCGGGGGTGACGCGGTAGTCGCCGCCGGGGCCGAGCCCCTCGATGCGGGCGAGTTCGGCGAGGTGGCGCGATGCGCCACGGCCGGACAGCACGGCGATGAGATCAATCGTCTCCGCAATCAGCGCGCGCGGGACGGTGACGACGGCTTCCTGAATGAGCTGCTCCATGCGACGAAGCGCGCCGATAGCGGTGCCGGCGTGGATGGTGCCGACTCCACCGGGGTGGCCGGTGCCCCAGGCTTTCAGCAGATCGAGCGCCTCGGCCCCGCGCACCTCGCCGATTGGGATGCGGTCTGGGCGGAGGCGAAGCGAAGAGCGGACGAGATCGGAAAGTGAGGCGATGCCATCCTTCGTCCGCATGGCGACAAGATTGGGCGCGGCGCATTGCAGTTCGCGCGTGTCCTCGATGAGCACGACGCGGTCGGAGGTCTTCGCGACTTCGGCCAGCAGCGCGTTGGTGAGGGTCGTCTTGCCGGTGGATGTGCCGCCGGCAACGAGGATGTTACGGCGGTCGGCGACGGCTTGGCGCAGCGTCTCGGCCTGACCTGCGGCCATGATGCCGGCGGCGACATAATCGTCGAGAGTGAACACGGCGACAGCGGGCTTGCGGATTGCGAAGGCTGGCGCTGACACCACGGGGGGCAGCAGCCCCTCGAATCTTTCCCCCGTCTCGGGAAGCTCGGCCGACACACGCGGGGCTCCGGGATGAACCTCGGCGCCGACATGATGGGCGACGAGACGGATGATCCGCTCGCCGTCTGGAGGCGACAGCAGCTCACCCGTATCGGAAAGCCCTTCGGAAAGCCGGTCGACCCAGAGCCGCCCATCGGGATTGAGCATCACCTCGACGATCGCGGGATCTTCCAGAAAGCGGGCGATCGCCGGCCCGAGGGCCGTGCGCAGCATGCGGGCACCGCGAAGGAGCGCTTCCGATTTCTGGTGAGTTGCCGCCACGTCGTCCCCGTTCTCTTGCGGGACCGCGACATGCGGCCCTGGATCGGGGATGAGTAGAAGAGGCAGAAATTAGGGCCTGACAACAACCGTGCTGTGGTCGTCGTACTGTGGCGTACAAATACAGGGAAACGGCGGAACGCCGGAATACTTGTGGTAGGCGCGGTCGTGATTAATCCGCGTCGCGCGCGGGCGCGATGTCTTCCGAAATCTCCTGGCGAAGCTTCGGCCCGTGAGCGAGTCGCCGGCCGAGGGCGGTGACGAACGCCTCGTAGCGCTCGCCTGCTTTCGAGCGTGCCGCAGCCTGTGCGGGCTCCGGCAGCGGCGGGTTTGTCGTCAGCCAGAAGCGGATGAACACGGCCAGCGTTTCGACGCTGATTCCGAGATCGCGCTCCATCCGCGCCATTCGCCGGTCGATCTGGTCGAGCCGCTTCGTCGTCGCCGCCTCCTGCCGTTCGGTAGCGTCCGGCGACAGGAAGGAGGCGATGCCCGCTTCCGCAATCAGCGATAGGGATTGATCACGCCGGGTGGCATGCGCGGCGAGCGCCTTCATGACGTCCGGTTCGAGATACACCGATAGCCGCTGCTTTTTGGGAGGCTTTGCCATGGTACCTCCTAAAGCTCGATGCCGTCGCCGGGATCGAGCGACGCCTGGCGTGCGACCTGGCGCATGGTCTGATTCATGCGCGAGAGACGTGCGGCGTCCTCATCGGCGTCGTTGCGGGGATCGATCTCGAACTCGTTCTCGATGGGTTGCTTGGGCTCGACGGGTTTTGAGCGGCTCAGCTCCGGCTGGTGCCGGCGCTCGGAGTCGGTCGTATCCTCGTCCTCCGATCCGTCGCCGCTAGTGGCCGCTGCTATCACCGGCGTCGCCGGAAGAGGCAGCGTGCTCCAGTCGTCCGGTCGTGCAGTGGTCGGCTTGACGAGATTCGGCGGCGGCAGGATGCGCTCCTGAAACCGGCGATCCTCATAATATCGCGCCTTCTTCGCGCGGATCGGCGGGGTGCCCGCCACCATGACGATTTCGTCGGATGGCGGAAGCTGCATGATCTCGCCGGGCGTCATCAGCTGCCGGGCTGTCTCCGAGCGCGAGACCATCATGTGACCGAGCCAGGGCGACAGGCGATGACCGGCATAGTTCTTCATCGCGCGCATCTCGGTCGCGGTGCCGAGCGCGTCGGAGACACGCTTGGCGGTCCGCTCGTCATTGGTCGCGAAGCTGACGCGGACATGGCAGTTGTCGAGGATCGAGTTGTTCGGCCCGTAGGCCTTCTCGATCTGGTTCAGCGACTGGGCGATGAGGAAGGCTTTGAGGCCGTATCCCGCCATGAAGGCGAGCGCGCTCTCGAAAAAGTCGAGGCGGCCGAGGGCCGGGAATTCGTCGAGCATCAGGAGAAGCCGGTGGCGGTTGCCCTTCGCGTTCAGATCCTCCGTGAGCCGCCGGCCGATCTGATTGAGGATCAGACGGATCAGCGGTTTGGTGCGGTTGATGTCCGACGGCGGCACGACGAGATAGAGCGTCGTCGAATGTTTGCCGCCGACTATGTCGGTGATGCGCCAGTCGCAGCGGCGTGTGACCTCGGCGACGACGGGATCGCGATAGAGGCCGAGGAACGACATAGCGGTCGACAGCACGCCCGATCGCTCGTTGTCGGATTTGTTCAGCAATTCGCGGGCCGCACTGGCGATCACCGGATGGGGGCCGGCCTCGCCGAGATGGGCCGTCCTCATCATGGCGGCGAGCGTCGAGTCGATTGGCCGCTTCGGGTCGGAGAGGAATGCGGCAACGCCAGCCAGGGTCTTGTCGGCCTCGGCGTATAGGACGTGCAGGATGGCGCCGACTAGCAGTGCGTGGCTGGTCTTCTCCCAGTGGTTCCTCTTCTCCAGCGAGCCTTCCGGGTCGACCAGGATGTCGGCGATGTTCTGAACGTCGCGGACCTCCCATTCACCGCGACGGACCTCAAGCAACGGATTGTAGGCGGCGGACTTCGCGTTGGTCGGATCGAACAGCAGCACGCGGCCGTGCCGGGATCGGAAGCCCGCCGTCAGGGTCCAGTTCTCACCCTTGATATCGTGGACGATGGCGGAGCCCGGCCAGGTCAGCAGCGAGGGCACGACCAGGCCGACACCTTTGCCCGATCGCGTTGGCGCGAAGCACAGCACATGCTCGGGGCCATCGTGGCGGAGATAGTCGCGCTCGAACTTGCCCAGGATGACTCCATCCGCGCCCAGGAGGCCGGCGGCACTCACTTCGCGAGCAGCGGCCCATCGGGCGGAGCCGAAGGTCTCGGCATTCTTGGCTTCTCGCGCGCGCCAGACTGACATGCCGATCGCGACGGCGATGGAGATAAAGCCGCCGGACGCCGCGATGTAGGCCCCCTCGATGAAGATCGGCGGCGCATAGGCATCATAGAAGTACCACCACCAGAAGAAGGCCGGCGGATAGTAGATCGGCCAGCCCCCCAGGTCGAACCACGGAAGTCCGAGCTGCGGTTGGAAGCCGAGCCGATAGGCCGTCCATTGCGTCGCCGCCCAGGTCGTCATCAGTACGATCAGGAAGACGGTGAGGATCTGGCCCCAGAGGATTTTGGTCGCCGACATGACCCTCCTTCCAAGAAAATACGCGGAGGATCAGGAGATACTTGGGCAGAAATCAAGCCAGCATTAGCAGAGATCGCAATATCGGCGCCTGTATCGTACAATTCGGATGCCTAGCTAGGTGGGCGTCTCAGCTTCTTGAGCGAGTGTTATTGCCTCAAAGGTCTGAAGAAAGCACGGATGTCCTCAGCCAACAACTGCGGCTGCTCCATTGCCGCGAAGTGACCACCCTTCGGCATTTCTGTCCAGCGGACGACGTTATGGCAACGCTCCACCCAAGACCGCGGCGGCATCGGCAACTCGCGTGGAAACAGAGCCACGCCGAGAGGTGGTTGGACGCGTTCACTCGGCCTGAAGTGAAGCGGCTGGAGGCTATTCTCCTTGTAGACCCGAATCGAGGCGTCGACCGTACCGCTGAACCAATAGAGCGAGATGTCGGTAAGCAGCGCGTCAAGACTGAAGACCTGCTCGACGTCCCCGTCGCAGTCGCTCCACCCACGGAATTTCTCGACGATCCATCCTGCGAGACCGGCAGGTGAGTCATTCAGGGCATAGGCCAGTGTTTGCGGTTTCGTACCATGCATGTGGGCGTACGCACCTTCTGCGGCGGCCCATGCGGCCGCAGTGTCGAGGAACGATTGTTCTTCAGCAGTGACAGGTGGAAGCCCTTCACCGAGCGGCGGCCGATAGCCCCCAGAAATATAGTTGAGATGAAAGCCGACGACTGACTGTGGAAAACGATGCGCCAACCAAGTTGAAACGCCCGCACCGACATCGCCGCCCTGGGCGCCAAAGCGACCATATCCTAAACCACTCATAAGGGCGAACCACAGTTCGGCGATGCGTGATGATCCGAAGCCTGATCGATCCGGCGCCTGCGAAAAGCCATAACCGGGCAGTGATGGGACCACGACATCAAACGCATCAGCCGGATCGGCACCGTGCGCACCGGGGTCGGCCAAGAGCGGGATGATCCTCTCCATCTCGACAAAAGATCCCGGCCATCCATGGGTCAGGATCAGCGGGAACGGCGCCGGCCCAACCCCTCGTTGATGAACGAAGTGGATCGAGAGGTCATCGATGCTCGCCAAGAACTGCGGGAGTTGGTTAAGCCGAGCCTCCTGCGTCCTCCAATCGAACTGCTCCTGCCAGTAACCCATAAGACGCCGCATGAAGGCTAGGCTGCTGCCATCGTCCCAGCTCACGTCATCGAGCGACCGGGGCCAGCGAATGTGACGGAGGCGTTGCTTGAGGTCCGCAATCATACTTTCTTCGACGTGTATTTTGTATGCTTGGATGTCCATGGTTCCACCTCAAGGTTTTGGCGTCACCGTTACTATGAACCGAGGGCTGCGGACAGCTGTGCGCCGCAATCGGTAAGAGTGAGCGTCGTTCAAAGGCCGAGGCCGCGGTTGCGGCCGAAGCTCCAGTCGACGCCGCCCGCGCCGCGCGACACGCCGGAGACGTGCTGACCGATCTGACGTTCGAGGGATAGCGACCAGGGCACGAGTTGGAAGCCGAGGCCGTCGTCGATCATGGCGAAGCGGCCCGACGCGAGCGCGAAGCGCTGGCGGTAGGTGCCCGCCACATACTCACCCGTTGCGGCCTTCGAGAATTGCCGGCCGGTCTCGGCCGCGAGCTTCTCGCCGAGGGCGTCGACCTCGCGCTGCCGAAGTGTGTCGATCAGCCCGGGGGAGAAGCTGACGCCGCGCGTCTGGCGCTCGGCGAGGCCTCGGCCGACGAGGTGCTCGGCACGGCGGTCCATCGCCTGGCGAACCTCGGCGCCGAAGCCGCCGCCGCCGAGCGGAACGGGATCGCGGGCGATCGCTTGCCGGTCGAGCCAGGTGGCCCCGGTCGCATGGACCTGCCGTTCGATGTCGAGATCGGAGCGGACGGCGAGCGCGACCCGTCTGCGTCCCTGCGCGTCGTCGAATTTGCGCAGCTCGACGATCGAGCCCGGCGCGCTATCGCCGGCCGCGTCGAGGTCGGGCAACTTGATGTGATGGGTTCGTCCGTCCGTGCCATCGACCACGGCATAGGCCGTGCCCTTCAGCTCATCGTCGAGACCACGATCGACCAGCCGGCCGACGACAGGATCGTTGAGGCTCTCGCCGGCGAGCACATAGCTGGCGGCGCCGCGCTCGATACCGCGTTCCGTCAGGCCGCGATGAATGCGTTTGATGATGTCGCCACGCTCGCCCAGTTCGCGCAGCGTCGCTTCGGCATTCTCCGATACGACCCATTGGCCGGGGCCGATCTGATCCGCAAGGCCGAGTGTCTCCAGCTTCCGCAGCCGGCCGACCTTCATCGCGTGGAACTCGTCGGGCTGGCGATCGGGATGCGGGGCGAGATCGACGACGCCGGTGCGATAGGCGTCGCGCGAAAGTTGGCGGTCGAGATTGGTCCAGCGTTCCGACTCGATCTGGCGTTCGAGATTGCGGCGTATCTCGTGATCGGTGCGCGGCCCCAGCTCTTGGGTGACGAGATCCTGCGCGCGGGCGCGCATGCCTTCCTTGATGTAGTCGCGCGAGATGACGAGGTCCTGGCCGTCATCGGTGTGTCCCCGCAGGATGATGTGGACGTGCGGATTATCCGTGTTCCAGTGGTCGACACCGACCCAGTCGAGCTTCGTGCCGAGGTCTTTCTCCATCTGCCCCATCAGGTCGCGGGCATAGGTCTTGAGGTCGGACATCTCCGTCGCGTCCTCGGGCGAGACGATGAACCGGAAATGATGCCGGTCATCCTGGGTCCGCTCGGCGAAGGCCTTGGGATCGGCGTCCTCGGTCTCGGGACCGAAGAGCCGTGCCTTCTCTCCATCCCGGGTGACACCCTCGCGCCGCAGGTAGTTGAGGTGCGCGCTGAGCGGCGCGGCCCGAGCGGTATGACGGACGACACGCGTCTTGATGACGACGTTGCGCGATCGGCTGGTGAGCAGCCGGTTGGCCTGGACGGTCGCTCGCTGGCCGCGACCGAAACGCGAGCGGTTGCCCGAGCTGATCTTGCCGGACCGCGAGACGCTGCCGCCGGCGCGCTGGGCGGCCGCCAACGCCTGGGCGATGAAGGGCCGCGCCTGCTGAGCCCGGGTCGAGCGGATGCGGCCTGGCCGGATGCGGAAATCGTCCTCGCCGCTCATGGCTGCGGCCCCGCACATCGCGCAAACGCGCGGAAATTCTTGGCGAAACGGCGAATGCGCAGGCTGCGCCGATCAGGCGCACCTCGCGAAGACGCGCCATAAGTCTCTGAAAACACACGACCGCACCAAGCCGCACCTCGCGCGCTTTTATCTCGCCATCGTGCGGTTGTGTTGCCTGCTCTCCCTCCTCGGACCGCCATCCTTCCGCCAGAGCACGCTATTCCACGAAATGCTGCGAACACCGTCATCGCGGGCCCCCATCGCCGTTTCGGGCGACAAACAGGCCCCCGGATTGCGGAGCGATGGGTGTGGCTTCGCGCACCGGAGTTACAGCCGGAGCCTCGTTCGAGGCGCGATCGGCGGGTGTCGGAGCAGCGGTCGCGGCGCGCTCGGACTGCACGATGAACAGCGGCGCGCGTGTCCAGGCGTTGGGATCGGCCGCCGTGACCGTGACGGGAGCAAGGGCATCTGTACCGCTGATAATGGGCGCGAGCGCGGCGACATAGGCGCGGGTTTCAGCGGGCAACGGACGGCCAGCAAGATACTCTTCATAGCGGCCGGGACCAGCATTATAGGCCGCGAGAAAGCCCGGCGAACCGTAGCGGTCGTGCATCTCGCGCAGGTAGGCGGCGCCTGCCAGAATGTTGTCGCGTGGATCGTAAGGATTCGCGCCGAGCCGGTGACGGACGCGCAGATCGGCCCATGTGGCGGGCATGATCTGCATCAATCCCATCGCGCCGGCCGAAGAGATCGCTCGCACATCGCCAGCGCTTTCGACGCGCATGACGGCGCGTATCCAGTGCTCGGGAATGCCGAACCGTTGCGCGGCCTCGGCGATGAACGCGGCGTAGGGATCGACGCGAGAGGGGCGCTCGGCCGACACGGTCTGCGCATTCGCGGTGGCGCAGAGCGGCGCGGATAGCAGAAGGCCGGAAAGGAGAAGGGCGGCTGTGCGCCGGGCGGTTTTCGACCGCCCGGCGACAGCTTTGGGGAGCGGGACCGACATCGTTCAGTCCCGCTCGGCGCGCTTGGGCGGACGGTTCCAGTGCAAGCCCCAGGCGGACTTGTCGTCGGCCGACTGGAAGAGGTTGGCGCGGATCGGATGACCGAAGGTCGGATCGTCGATCTGCAGCGAGACGTAGTCGCCGGCCTTCTCGCCGGTGCGCTTCCAGCCCGCGCCAATCTCGGCGCCGGTTTCGTTGTTCATGCTGTCGAGAACATGGACGCGGAAGTCGGGTGCGTTCTCGGCATCGGACGGTTCGGCCGGAACGATGATGATGTCCTGGTGCAATGACAGCGTCATCAGGTGGCCGATGAAGCCGTCATTCTCGCGCGTGAATTGGCCGATGAGGGACATTGGTTTCTCCTTGGCTGTGCGGTGGATGGGGTCATGGGCGTGCCGTCACCGCGTCGGCGCGCGCCAGACGAAGCGGTCATCGCCGTCCTCGTCGGTGTAGAGGGGGGTGGCCCGGCCGATGACCGAGCTGGCGGGGAGCGGGCCGAAGTAACGGCCGTCGAGGCTGTCGCGGACCTGCCAGTTCATCAGGAACAGTTCGTCGTCGGCGATGACGCGGCATCCCTGCCAGATCGGCAGTTCGCGGCCCCGCCGGTCGCGGTCGAGCGCACCGCCGATGGCCTGGCCATCGACGGTGATCGTGTGGCCCGATCGGCACACCCGTTGACCGGGCAGACCCGCGACCCGCTTCAGCAGCGGCACGCCGCGCGGCAGATATCCGCCATCGGCAAGGAACGTGGCGATCGGCTCCGGCGCCGCTACGGCGACGAGGTCGGTCGCTTCCAATCCGTCGCTGGCGCTGATCGCATAGAGGCCGATCGGCGTGCTCGCGGAGGCATTCCAGATCAGCTTTGGCGCGAAGGAGACGATCGACAGGACGCCCATCAGCGTCACCGCGAAGTACGTCGTCATGACGTATCCAAAGCGGCTCATGGCATGATCCTCCGGCGCAAGAGGAAGGCGCGATGCTGCTGCGCGTCGTAGGCGCGCGGTGTTTCACCGGCCGTCAGACGGTTGTGAACGTGTCGCCAGTGATCGGGCGAAACGTCGATCGCTTCGATGCCCCGCGCCTCGATCGCATCGATGAGCTGGAGCACGCGCTCGACCTTCGGCCAGCCATCGGCGCGCAACAGGATGTCGCCGCCGGGGCGCACGAATGGCAGGGTCTGGCAGCGCTCGCCCGCACCGACGGCGCGCACGATGTCGAGCCGAGAAAGTGCGGTGCCGTAGTCGTTGGAGGTCCAGCGAACGAAGGCGAAAACACTGTCCGGTGCGAACGACACGACGCGTCGGCGGCGGTCGAGGATCTGTTCGGCGATCTCGCGGCCGAACCTGATCCAGAATTCGATCTTCTTCTCGACCCATGTCAACTCGACATGGGTCAGAGCATCGGCCGCTGGCGCTGGCGGCAAGCCGCTGCGCAGCGACGGGTCGGCGACACCGATCATCGCGGCTCTCCTTCGCTGGTGGGGAACTCGCGCTCGAACAGCGCGCGCAGCATCTCGGCGACCGTCTGTCCGCGCTGGAAGGCGGCAATCTTGATCCGGCCGCGCATGTCGGCGGTGACGTCGATCGTCAGCCTGGCGGTGAAGTCGGCGGCGGCCTCCACGCGGCGCGATGGATGGTCTGGCGCCTTGATCCAGCTTTCAGGATCGGCCGGGCGGGACGCGAAGCTGCGTTTCGGGGACCGCTCGCTCATGCCCCGATCCTCGTGACTTCGGCGGCGAGCGCGGTGATCTCGCGGGCGGCGGGCGATGTCTCGTCCTGCTCGGCCGCGAGCCGTCCAGTCTGCACGACATCGGCGAAAGCGATGCGCTGACCGATCGTGGTGAGGAGCGGCGGGGGATCGTGTTCCGCGAGCGTCTCGGCGGTTTCGCGGGCGAGGATCGTGCGGGCCGCGCAGCGGTTCAGCACGAACCGCGCCTTGAGGTCCGGTCGATAGATCCGCGCTTCGCTGAGCAGCGTCAGCATCTCGGCCGACGCCCAGCCGTCGAGCGGTGACGGCTGCACCGGGATCAGTACAAGATCGGCGGCGAGCAGTGCCGAACGCATCAGACCGGCGACACGCGGCGGTCCGTCGATGACGACATGATCGACGTCGCGGGCCAGCTCCGGCGCTTCGCGGTGGAGCGTGTCGCGCGCCAGGCCGACAACACCGAACAGCCGCTTCAATCCCTCCCGGCCGCGCTGCTGCGACCAGTCGAGCGCCGAGCCTTGCGGATCGGCGTCGATCAGCGTGACGCGCTGCCCATGCCGAGCCCATTCACCGGCGAGATGGAGGGCGAGCGTCGTCTTTCCGACGCCGCCCTTCTGGTTGAGGAACGCGACGATCATGACGGTCTCCCGGCGATCGGGGACTCGTCCACAGCGGTTGTCGTTTTTCCAGGTTTCGTGAATCGGCGGGGAAGCGGATGTGAGTCCGAACAAGGGCTTGCGCGCATAGATATTGTTCCATGTTTGTGAACTGACCCCAAAATGTGCTAGGTTTGCGTACCGACTCGTTTCGCAAATGGAGGTGCATTTGCGGCGCATTCCGCTGAGCCATCGGTCGCATGTGATCGGCTTCCAGCCCTTGGAAACGGGCGTGGCAGAGCACGAGAGTGCGCTGGAGCGGGACTTCGTGACGCTCGCGAGTTTCATGGATGCGAGCGCGGTGGTGACGGCCCAGCCGGTGACGATCCGCTTCGAGCATGAAGGCCGCAAGCGGCGGTACACGCCGGACTTTCGCGTGGATTGGAGCGACGGCCGTTGCGAGATCGTCGAGATCAAGTATCGGGCCGATCTGCGCTCCGGATGGAGCCGTTTCCGGCCTGCCTTCGCCGCCGCTCGATCATGGGCGCGAAGCAACGGAGCATACTTCCGTATCGCGACCGAGCGCGGCGTTCGCGGACCGCAACTCGATACGGCGAAGCGATTGCTTCCGCTCAGGAACGCACCGATCGACACGGCGCTGGCGGAACGGGCGCTTGCCCATGCGCGCGACAATGCCGTGAGCTTCGCCGATCTGATCGGCCTGCTGCCCGCCTCGCGTGAAGCAGGACTTGCCGTCGTGTGGCGGTTGATCGCGCGGGGGGCGCTTGTCGTCGATCTGGCCGCACCAATCACGGCCCAGACACGGGTGGCCGCGCGATGAGCACGCCCGATCTTTCCATGGTCGATGCCTCCGCCTGGGACGAAGCGCGGCGCTGCCTGCCGGTGATCCGCCGTCTGGCGGAGAATTCGGTGCGCACCAGAGGCGACGTGGTGGCTGCTGCGGCCGAACTCGGTTGCGGCCCGACGCACGCCTATGCGCTGCTGCGGCGCTATCTCGCCGATGCGCGCCTGACGAGCCTGCTGCCACGCCAGCGTGGTCCCGAGCGCGGTATCTCCCTGCTCGACGAGAATGTGGACGCCGTCATCCGCGATGTCATCGACACCGTCTATTTGACACGCCAGCGGCCAAGGATCGTCGATCTGGCCGAGGAAGTGCGGCGGCGCTGCAGGGCGGAAGGTTTGCCAGTTCCGAGCCGCAAGGCGATCACCGCCCGCGTGAAGGCGCGTCCTGCCCGCGAGGTCGCCGCGAAGCGTGAGGGCCGCAAGGCCGTTCGCGAGCGGTATCTGCCTGCGGTTGGCTCTCTGGAAGCTCACTGGCCGCTGTCGCTGATCCAGATCGACCACACGCTGGTCGACGCGATCGTGGTCGACAGCGAGACGCGCGCGCCAATCCAGCGGCCCTGGCTCACGCTGGCGATCGATGTGTGCTCGCGCTGCGTGGCCGGCTTCCATCTGTCGCTGGAGCCGCCATCCGCAACCTCCGTGGCGCTGTGCCTGACGCATGCGGCGCTCTCCAAGGAGAGCTGGCTGGCCGAGCGCGCCATCGATGCGGAATGGCCGGTGCGCGGCATTCCCGAACGCCTGCATCTCGACAACGCGAAGGAGTTCCGGTCCGAGGCGCTGAAGCGCGGATGCGAACAGTATGGGATCGCCATCGACTACAGGCCGGTGCGCACGCCGCATTACGGCGGACATATCGAGCGGCTGATCGGCACGATGATGGGCAAGGTCCATCTGCTGCCCGGAACCACCTTCTCCGATGTGCGGGCGAAGGGCGATCTGGACCCCGAGAAGACGGCGGCGATGACGCTCGACGAGGTTGAGCGCTGGCTGGGCCACGCGATCGCCGGCGTCTATCACCGCGATCTGCATCGCGGCCTCGGCATCACGCCGTTGGCGGCATGGCAGCGCGGCATTGCCGGGGACGAGGCCACGCTCGGACGCGGAGAGCCAACGGCGGTAGCCGATCCCCGCCGCTTCCTGATCGACTTCCTGCCGATCGCGCGCCGCCGGGTTCGCCGCGACGGGGTGGCGCTGCATTCCATCGCCTATTGGGCGGATGTGCTGGGCACCTGGATCGGCCATCCCGAGCAGATGATCGTGCGCTATGACCCGCGCGATCTCAGCCGGATTTATCTGCTCGGCCCCGACGGCACCTATTACGACCTCAGCTATCGCGACCTGCGGCGGCCACCAATCAGCCTCTGGGAACACCGTCTGGCGCTGAAGCGGCTGCGGGACGAAGGCCGGTCGCTGGTCGATGAGGAAGCGATCTTCCGCACCATCGAGGCCATGCGCGCCATCGCGGATGGGGCGGTCCGCGCCAGCAAGGCGGCACGTCGCCAGCGTGAGCGGCGTTTGCGTGTCGCTCCCGAAGGACGTGGCGGTCTGCTCCCGGTCGAGCCGGATGAGGCTGATCGCTTCCGGCAGATAGGTGAGGACCTTCCTCCACATGAACGCATGTTCCCGGTGGAGGAATGGGAATGAGCGGCGGCTATGCGCATCTGCATCCATCCGCCCGGCCGCTGGCCGACGAGGATGCCTGTTCGCGGATACGGCGCATCCGCACGGATCGCTGGATCGGCTACGCACGGGCGGAAGCCGTCCTGGCGGCGCTGGAGGACCTGCTGAGCTTTCCGACGCGGACGCGGATGCCGAACCTGCTGCTGGTCGGGCCGACCAACAACGGCAAGACCATGATCGTCGAGAAGTTCCGGCGTGCGCATCCGGGGACAGCCGCCACCGAGAGCGAGGGTAGCATGGCGCTCCTGCCTGTCGTGAAGGTGCAGATGCCGCCCGGTCCAGACGAGGGCCGGTTCTTCGGGGCCATCCTCCATGCGCTCGGAATGCCGTTCAGCCCGCGCGACCGGATCGCCACCAAGCAGGACACGGCGGTCCGCGTCATGCAGGCCATGGGCGCGCGCATGCTGGTGATCGACGAGTTGCACAACGTGTTGTCCGGCTCGGCGATGCAGCAACGGCGGCTGCTCAACCTGCTGCGCTGGCTCGGCAACGAGTTGCGGATTCCACTGGTTGGCGTCGGCACGGCCGAGGCGCTGCGCGCGATCCGCAGCGACGACCAGCTCGTCAACCGCTTCGAGCCGCATCCGCTGCCCTTGTGGAACGACGATGACGAGTATCGCCGTCTGCTGAGCACGCTGGAGGCCGTGCTGCCGCTGCGCAAGCCATCCCATCTTGCCGATTCCGCACTTGCCGGACGCATTCTCTCGGCATCCGAAGGCGTGCTCGGCGAGATGATCGCCGTCGTCATCCGGGCGACGGTGCGGGCGGTAGAGACCGGCGCGGAGGCAATCTCCACGCGCATGATCGAGGATACAGGCTTCATTCGTCCCTCCGAGCGTCGTCGTGTCGTGCTCTGATCTGTTCGAGGTGTCGGCGTCCCCGATGCCGGCTCCCAGCCGCGTCGGCCTGCCGGGGCATGTCGCGCCGGTCGAAGGCGAGGCGCTGCTGTCCTGGGTGGCGGCGATCTCTGCCGTTCTCGGCATGACGCCGCGCGTCTTCTGCCGCGATGCGCTTCACATCGACGTCCGACAAAATCCCGGCTGGTGGCGTCAGCCTTCCTCCGCGACTATGGAGCGGATCGGCAGCCTGACCGGCCTCGATCTCGATCGTCTGGCAGGAATGACGCTGGAGGGCTGGGCCGTTGTGCCCGGTGACGATGATCCTGACCGCTTCGCTGCGAAGCGCTGGACTGCCAGCGCTGAGGGCAGGAAACGCCTCGCGCGTATGGATGTCTGCGCGCTCTGCCTCGCCGGGGCGCGGCGCCCGCACCTGCGGCTGGAATGGACGTTCGGCTGGACGGGCGCATGCCCTCGTCACGGAACGGTGCTGACGAGCCGATGCCCCTCCTGCAGAACCAGGCTGAGGTTGCGCGGGCTGAACGGCTCGGAGCCCATCGACCTGCGCTGCGGACGCTGCAATGCGACGCTGTCCGATGCACAGAGCATCCCGGCCCATCCGGCTGTGCTCGACGTGCAGGCGGCGCTCATCGCCGGCAAGCACAGCGGGACGGTGATCCTTCCCGGCATTGGCGCGCTTGACTGGCCCACGGCCATGGCGCTCGTCGATGTGCTGCTTTCCATGGTCTGGACGAGACGTCCGAAGAACAAGCGGGACCATCTGACGCCACAGCAGCGCGATCGCCTCTTTGTCGCCATCGGCAGCGATATGGGAATGGCCGTGGGCGCGTGGGCACGCATCCCGTGGAAGGAGAATTACGGCGGGCTTTTGCTGTTGGCCTGGTTGTTCGGGGATCTCGACCGACGCCTGCCAAGAGCCATTGCCACGCTTCGCACGCCGCGCCTCGAAGGGCTTCTCGCTCCCTTCACGGACCTTGACGAACTGACCAGGGACCGATTGCGGGCAATCCTCTCCGCCGCCCGGACCAGATCGCCGCAAGGACGGCGTGCATGGAAGCCGTGGCTTGATAAGCTCGTCGCCGCCGATCTGCGCGAACAGGCCGCACGGGAGCGCTACAGGCATCGACGGCAGAGACTGCGGGCGCTGGCCGAACTCAGAGACGGCGCGTCGGTCGAAGCCGTAGCGGCGCTCGTCGGCGTCGATATAAAGACCATCTATCGCTGGCTTCATCGCGGCGCGGCCGACGGTCTCGAAACCGCGCTCGAACGTCCGACCGGCAAGCCGGCGCTTACCAGCGCCCAGGCGGAGGCTTTGGGAAAATGGATTGCACTCGATCACAGGCACCAGAACCGGCAGGCCGTACTCAAGCGGGCCAGGGAATCCCTTGGCGTCGAGATCAATGCCGATGCGGCTACCAAGCTGCTGGTGAGACACCGAAAGCCGAAGCGGGGAAAGCGTTGCCGCTTGTGGGCACCCAGATACGGCCCGAGGCGCGGAGCGGGATCTACTCATGATCCGGCTCCCGGTTCGTGAATCCGGTTCGCGTTTCCTGGAGCGAGTTCATGGAACCTCGCCCCGGTTCGCGAAACCCGGCACCCCGACAGCGGTCGCAAAACGCGTTTGCGTTAGAAAGATTCCGTAGGAATCTAGGTTAGATAAGTTACGGGGCTCGCAAGCTGCTGATTCAGCGCGAGGAATCGACGATTCCGGTCCCCGATAGCACGAGAGTCCGGTCCCCGATGGCACGATAGCGCCGGTCCCTGATAGCACGAGATGATTCACAGCTTATCCCCAGGTCGAGTTGTCGAGCGGCGGTGGCGGCGCGGGATGCCGAGCGCGTCAGGATCGGTGGGTACGAAGGACAGGATTTCGGGGCCGCCGAGGCACTGCTCGATGGTCAGGCGATAGCCCGGCAGCGGCTGGCGGCGGACGATGTCGCGCAGGTCGTAGGCGAAATGCTTGAGCGGTGAGAGACTGCCGGACTTCGCGTGCAGATGCGGGAAATCGAAGCTCCAACCGTGCTCCTGCTTGCCGCCGTGCTTGCGCACGAGGCGGTAAAGCCAGCGCTCCAGCCCGCCGGTCAGACGGAAATAGTTGCGGTCGATCGTCAGGACGAGCGCGTCATCGAGGACAGCGGCGTAGAACCAGTCCGGCACGATCAGTTCGAGCCCGAGCGGGCGGCCGCGGTGATCGGCTCGCTCCTTCCATTCGTTGATCCAGGAGAAGCGGTGCATCCGCCGCTCGGTCGGCTGGCGGATTGAGGTCGCTATGGTGGTGGACTGGAGGCGGTCGAGCGCGGCCTTCAGCCGGTCGTAATCGCGCAGCGAGACACCGCGTCCAATGAAGTTCAGAATCTCGTAAGGCGTGGTCGCCATCAGGCGTGACGGGCGCAGGCCGACGTCACGGGCCTCGACGATTTGCGAGGCCGCCCAGATCAGAACATCAGCGTCCCAGATCGTCGCCATGCCATGCTCGGGCACGGCTTCGACACGGATTTTCACCGAACCCGCCTTGAAGTCGATCGGCGTCAGGCGCTTCGACTTGGCAAGCGAGAAGAACGGATAGGCCATGAGGTCCTGCGCGTCGCGCGGCGCGAGATCGCCGGGCAGCGCCCGGAACAGATCGAGCTGCGCACGCTCGTCGTGCTGTGTGTGACGGGACGACATGGCGTGTCGTCTCAGCGCGGCTGGCGGCCGGCGAAGCGGCGATCCGACGGCTCCTGCCGCTTGGCGGGGAGCACCGTGCCGCGCGGATCAGAGGTCGAACTGACGAGGCCGCGATCGGCCCACGTCTGGAGATCCTCTATGGCGTAGACGACTCGGCCGCCGAGCTTCCTGTAAGACGGGCCGGTGCCGTAGGTGCGGTGCTTCTCCAGTGTGCGCTCGGACAGTCCGAGGAAGCGAGCGGCCTCCTGCGTGCGCAGGTAGCGTGGCGGGATGCCGGCGGTCGTATCGGCCATTGTCGAGCCTCCGTGGTCTCATCGGGGGCCGCTGCCGTCAGGCGGCGGTTCGAGAGCACGGTGGCGTGAAGGCGGTGGGTCGGACGATGTCGGAGATAGGAATCTAGTTTCGACACGCCGCAGGCGGTCGATGGCGGGCTATGATCGGCGGGGTCGGCGCAGGAGGGAGCGGTAGCCGCCTTCAACGAGTTTCACGCCGTCGCGCGCCAGCCGGATCGTGATTTCGCGCAGCGCGTCCCCGGCCCAGGAGGCGGCGTCGATTCTATGACCGGGGAACAGAACCTCCCCGATCGATCGATATGTCGCGCCGGCACGACGTCCATCGACCGCACGCAGCATTTGGCGCGCGCGCTCGCGGCGCTGCGGCGTCATTCGAGGGTCGTTCGGGACGCGCTTGCCTTTGATCGCGCTCCAGAACCGGGTCAGCGCGGTCTGTCGATCCGGTGTGAGGTCATCGAACATGACCATCGCCGCGAGCGGGTTCTCGTCCTGCGGGTCCGCGAGCGTGACGTCATACTGCTCGCCGCGGATATCGAGCCTGAGATGAGCAGGGTCGTGCTGGAATATGGTACGGAGGCGTAACTCGTCGGCAGTGATGGAAAACCCTTCAGGGCGCGGACCTGCGGCGAACATTATTGCCGACGGATCGACTTGAGGGGTCCAAAAAATCTGCTGGGCATGAGCCGCGATGAGAGGGTCGGCGCCGAAATCGCAACCCCCACAGGTTCGCAAATTCTTCGGCCGTTTCGAGTGAGAGTCGGCCGCTGGACACAAGCTCCTGATAGGCTTTCCGGTAGTCGGGGTTTCGGCGCAGGAATTCCCAGGCAAGGTCACCCGGAGTTAGATTGTCGATATAGTTGTAGGCGGTCTCAGACCGCCAACTTTCATCTTCGGACATCCTCCACCGCCTCCGCGAAATTATGACGCAACGCGAGTCAAGCAGCGGTCACGATCCCAAGTTGAGCGTGGCGTGGGAAGAACGAAGTCGGATCAACGTGATGCAGGTTCTGCATCACCTCAATGGAGGCGGGGGCCGAGAAGCTCGCAAAAGCCGTTCTCGGTCATCCATTTCGCGCGAGCGAGGTGAGCGGCATGAATTTTCGCTGCGCGGTTGGGGTCCGCTGCGGGATCGAGGCCGAAGAGAAGCTCCACGACTTCCTCCCAGGTCGCGCCGTCCGCCTCGGCGTCGAGCAGCCTCAGGTACAGCTTCAGATGCGCCTGGTCATAGGCGGTGAGCGCCGCGCCGAGCGGCGGTTCGTCCAGATATTCTGCGTTGGTCACGATGAGCCCCACGAGTCATTCGTATCCAATTTGGAGCGGTTTGTTAACCGTAATGATATCCCGCGCCACACAGCCGCGGTTTGACGCAAAATCAGGATGGTCGGGCGGGTTCGCCCGAAAAAGTCGTCAAGGGTTGTCCTTGTCACCAACCAGCATCACTCCCACGCTTTGGCCGGAGTTGAGCAGGACGATGCCACCGCCTTCAAAGGCTCGACGGACCTGATCGCGTGTTGATTCATACACCTCGAGCCCGCTGTCGGATTCAAGGCGCTTCAACGCGGTCAGTGATACCCGGGCCTTGTCAGCGAGCGTCTCCTGTGTCCAGCCGAGCAACGCGCGTGCGGCCCGTGATTGTCGGGCGGTGATCATGCATGATCACCTCCCACTCGGACCTACGCGTACGCCAGAACTACGGCTATAATAGTCGTTTTTGCTAGGAAAGACCAGCGGTTCTGGCTTTAGCGGGCGCGATTCCGGTGTCCAGAACCAGAGGTGATTCGCTCCACCGTCAGGCGTTTGGCCCCGCCCGGATTGTCCGGGCGGGGCGTCGCGCTGGCCTTACTCGCCGTTGCGGCGGCCGCTAGGGCGGGACCAGATGAGGCTGAAGCCTTCGCCTTCCTCGTCGTCGAAGAGGTTGGCGTAGATCGGGGCATTGAAGCTGGGATCGTCGAGCTTCAGGCCCAGATAGGCGCGCCCCTCGTTGGAGGTCTTGGACCAGGCGGCGCCGATCTCGGCGCGGCCGACGAAGACGCGGTGGCTGGGGGCGTTCTCTCCGGTAGCGCGGGCCTCGGAGACGATGCGGACGTTCTTGGTCTGCAGGCTGAGGGTGACGATTTCGCCGGTGTACTCGTTGTTGCCGGTCTTCTTGAAGGTGCCGATGGTCGCCATGGTAGTTCTCCTTGAACTCTGTTCCGAGCCCGCACCATTGCGGCCTCGATGGCGATCGACAGGCCGGAGGCGATTGACGGCGCACCCCGCAGGGGCCTGACAGCAAAGGAGGGGCTTTCTTGGCTCGCGAGGAATGACGGCGCAGCCGGCAGGGGAAGAAAGTTTCGACGCCGCTGTTGCGGCATAGGCGATCGAGGCGCAGCCGACCTTCGGCCAGATCAGCCCATTGAAGAGGCCGTTTGGAGCGGTCGACCTGACAGAGACGCATCACAGGAGAACGTGGCGACCGTCCCGGACCGATAAGACCGTGACCACGCCGGACACCGCGGTTCAAACCAGCTCCGCCAGACGCTACGTGCCGCCGACTCCAGCCCGTCGCACACGGGATCGCCTCCTCCCGGCACTCGCACCGTCGGTGCGCTGTCACGGCATAGCCCGCAACACTGTCACCGGGGGCATGGCGCGTCAGTTGGGCTCGCCGGCGATCCGATCAACGCGATTACAAACGACCCTGCCGACGGGGAGCGCGACACGTAAGACATCAACCCGCCGTCCTGCCGCCGCCGGCAACGATGTCAGGCGCGCGCGACGTTCTGCCCGGTTGGCCCGGGCGCGGCCATCGCTGTCACGCGGATCAGCGCCGTGGCGCCAACGGCGATTGCCCCGATGACGGAGAAGATGGTCTGCCAGGTGTCGGAGGGCATGGTGTGTTTCACGATGCCATGCGTCGCGTGGTAGCCGGCGAGCGCCGCAGGCGCGACGAAGGCAAATGCGATCGCGAGCCGTATCCAGAGCGGACGAATGAAGGCGAGCAGGAACTGGCCGAGGCCGAGCGTCAACGCGGCGGCGACGAGGCCGACGAGGATCGCGCCGAGCCAGCCGGCGCCAGTGCTATAGGCCCATGTGCCGGCGCTGACGCCAGCAAAGAACGGCAGCGCGAAGACGGCCAGCGTGAACAGCAGCCAGCACAGAGCGCCGATCGCCGCGATGCTGGAGAGGATGCCGATGAAAACCATGGTGGTGTTCTCCGTGAGATAAAGGTCTGACGGTCGCGCCTCCACCACCACCACGGCGCGTTGCCAGTATAGCCGAAGAGAAGGCAGGACGGGAGCGGAAATCCCATGGGATCTCCGCTTGCCGCCGTGACGCCTTGCCCGTGGTCAGCGGGCGAAGGGATCGACCTCGTGAACGATGGCGGCGAAATCGCCGTCATATTCGCCGGCGGGCATGACGCCCATGGTGCCGTCGCCGGCCTGGAAGATGACGATGGAGACCATGAGGGTGGTGGCGAGGCTGAAGGCGAAGGCGTGAGCTTGATCGAGGGACATCTGACCGGCTCCTGTCTTGGAGGCGGGAGACCATCTCCCGCGCGACAGGCGCCCGATGTGTCCGGCCGATGGCCGCAATCACCGCGCAGGCAAAGCCGGAGCGGCGGCACGCTTTGCGTAGTCCGACCCTTTACGGGTTGATGGCGTCAGGCCAGCGGCTGGACCAAGGATCAGCGCAATGGAAGCGGGTGATGGTTTTCCGCCATGACCGGGGCCATGATGGGATCGCCCGTTCAATGCTTTCGCGCCGAAGCATCGTCGCCATGCTGCCGGTCGTGATGCTGCCGACATGGGCGGGTATGGTCGTGCAAAGCCCAACAGCTGAAGAGGACGCCCGTGCCGAAGTTGCCTAAGAAGATCGACTTCCCCGTCGGCCAGGTGCGGCGCTATCTGGAGCCCGGCCCGATCGTGCTGGTGTCGTCGAAGTGGCGGGGCGCGACCAACATCATGACGCTCGGCTGGCACACGATCCTGGAATTCTCGCCGTCTCTGGTCGGCCTGATGATCTCCGGCGGCAATCACAGCCACCGCATGATCCGCGAAAGCCGGGAATGCGTGGTCAACCTGCCGACGACGGCGCTGACCGATACCGTGGTGGGGATCGGCAACACGTCGGGGGCCGAGGTCGACAAGTTCGCAAAGTTCAATCTCACGCAGCAGGAGGCGAGCAAGGTCGATGCGCCGTTGATCGGCGAATGCCATGCCAGCTTCGAATGCCGCCTTCACGACGACGCGCTGGTCGACAAGTACAATTTCTTCATCTTCGAGGTAGCGAAGGCGCATGTCGCCACGTCGCCAAAGCATCCCGAGACGCTGCATTACACCGGCGATGGCGTGTTCGTGGTGTCCGGCAAGGTCATCAGCCGCAGATCGCTGTTTCGACCCGAGATGCTGTGAGAGGCGGCGCTCACGCGCCACCTCCCTTCGGGCGGAAGTCGAACAGCGGGATGCCGAGCTTCCTCGCCTTGTCGGCGAGATTGTCCTGAATGCCGGTGCCGGGGAAGACGATGACCCCGATCGGCAGGATGTCGAGCATCTGATCGTTGCGCTTGAACGGTGCGGCCTTGGCGTGTTTCGTCCAGTCGGGTGCGAAGCCGACCTGCGGCACCTTGCGGGTGTCGGCCCATTTCGCCGCGATCTTCTCGGCACCCTTCGGTGACTTGCCGTGCAGCAGCACCATGTCGGGGTGCTTGGCGTGGACCTGATCGAGCTTGGCCCAGATCAGGTGGTGATCGTTGAAGTCGAGCCCGCCGGTAAAGGCGATCTTCGGACCGGCGGGCAGCAGCACTTGATTGTCGGCCCGCTTCTTGGCGGCGAGGAAGTCGCGGCTGTCGATCATCGCCGAGGTCAGGTTGCGATGGTTGACCATCGATCCGCTGCGCGGTCGCCAGTTCGATCCGGTGTGGCGCTCGTAGTGCTCGGCGGCCTGGTCGCGCATCAACTCGAACGCGTTGCGGCGTTCGATCATGGTCTGGCCCTCGGCCGTCAGGCGTTCCAGCTCGACGGCCTTCACTTCGCTGCCGTCCTGTTCGCGCTGGCCGCGGCGCTGCGCCTGCTCGTTGTCGTCCAGCTCGCGCTCGATCCGTTCGTTGGCCCGGTGGAAGACGTTGACCGTCGACCAGAGGAGATCGTCGAGGTCGGGCTCGAGGCGGGTGTCCTCCAGAGTGACGATCAGGGCGTCGAAGATATCGGCGATGGCGCCGGCGACATGGTCGCCTTCCGGAAGCGGTCGGGGATCGGGTTCATCCGTGAAGGGACGGTAGCCGTAAAGCTGGAGTTCGCTGAGAACATGGTCGGTGGGTGAAGAGGCGTGGTGCGGTTCGTAGTCGTCGTGCTCGCTCATGGGATGCTCCGTCGGTTCGACCGCGACCCTCGCGGCCTTCATGGCGACGAAAGCCGGCGGGCGGGCCGGACCTGCATCCGCAGCGGAGCGGAGGGCCGGAGCACAGCGGAGGATGACGAAGGCGGGCTATTTTGCCTCGCGATGGAAAGCGGCTCTCGGCCGCGCCGGAAAATAGTCCGCCGCAGGCATTGCGGGTCCGGGCCGTTTGCTGGCCGATCGCCCTCTCGAAGGCCGGGGCGCGGTTCTCTCCGACCTGGGGATCATCCGAGCGATGCCGACGACGGTGCTCCCGCCGCCTGCATTCTCCTGCCGGCCTATGCCGCCAGCGCCATGAAGCGTGCGACGTCCTGTGGCGCGATCTGAACCCGTGCCGCTGCCCGGAGACTGTCCAGACCCGCCAAACGGAGATCCTCGTTGAAGTCGCCCAAGGTTGGAGACACCACGACCGCCTCGATCCCGGCCGCGTTCGCCCGTTCGATCAACGTCGCCATCGCACCGTCGCCGGCCGGATCATTGTCGCGGGCGATGTAGAACCGGCGCAGCGTGTCGGGGAACAGGATGGCCGAGAGATGTGCCGCCGAGAGTGCCGCCGCCATCGGCATGGTGGGCAGCGCCATCCTGAGCGACAGCATCGTCTCGATCCCTTCGCCCGCCGCCATCACTTCGCCCGCTACGCCGAAACGGACGGCATGGCCCAGGAGGTCGCCCATCGCCCGTCTCGGCGTGTCGATCGGGGCCTTGTCCGATCCGTCTGGGGCGAGCCAGGTGCGATGCGCGCCGGTCTGACGCCCGTCGAGATTGGTGACCGATGCAATCATCGCCGGCCAGGTCTCGGTCGGAGAGTGCTCGTCAGGCCGGTAATAGCAGCGGGGATGAAAGCGCAGGCTTCCGGTTCCGTGCAAATCCGTAATGCCGCGTGTGCGGAGATACGTCTTTACGAGTGTGCCCGAAATCGGTTGCGCCATGGCAAAGAGCCGCCGTGCCGCTTCCGGTGATCCGGCTGGTGCAGGTGTCTTGCGCTCGCCGTCATGCGGACGGTCCGGTTCGGGATGCGGCATCGACAGGAAGGTGCGCGCCTCATCGGCGACGTCCTTGAAGTCGTTCAGGCCGCAGCTCTCGCGGATGACGTCGAGGAGATCGCCATGCTCACCGGTTGCGGCGTCGGTCCATTTGCCGGCGGCGCCCTTGCCGGTCTCGCCGCCCTTCAGCCGCACGAACATCGAGCGGCCGAGTGTGTTGCGGACATCGCCGACAAGCCAGTAGCGGCCCTCGCGATGTCCCGCGGAGAGATAGTGGCGGCACACCGCCTCGGCCTGTCGGCCGAGACGGATCGCCAGTTCGGAAGCGTCCTGCCGTGCCATCACGCCGCCTCCCGCTCGCCGATGCGTTCGACCGGGTGGCGCTCCAGCACCTTGGCGAGGATGGCCGCCCCGGTCGTATCGGTCGGCACGAACATCCGCAGCTTCCACGAGATGATTTCGTGAAAGAGGCCATAGGCCCGCAGGCGATCACGCATGGGGTCGGTGAAGCCCGACAGCTCGATGCGGTTGGCGCCCATGACCCGGACGCGGCGAAGCTGAAGACCCTCGGTCAGATCGAGAATGGTCTTGCCGTCCATCAGCGCCATGAAGGCGTCGTCCGGCGTCAGGGTCGACGTGCCGGTGGCGAGCGCGCCGGCCACCCATGCGGGGGAGACGCGGCGACCGACGATGCGCTCGCCGTCGTCTGTCTGGAGTCGATAAACCCGAGTCGATTCGTTCGGAAGCCGCTTCCAGATCGGCAGCAATAGCCCGCTGACGACATGAATGGTGCTATCGGCATATTCCGGCACCTCGGCGGCCTCGGCATCCCATGCCGCAGTGAAGGCGATCTGCTCCGCCTGCACCCAATGGGTCTCGTCCATCATCCTGATGGGGACGTTGTGCGCCTCCATCGGCCGGATCAGCCGCACGCGCCGTTCGATCTCGCCATCGTCCAGCATGATGCTGGTGGTCGGTATCTGCACGGCGGCGCGGCCCGAGCGCTCGTTGATCAGCAGCCTCGCGCCCGGGTCATCGAGATGGCCGAGCGCCGCGGCCAGCGTCACGGGACGGTTGCGCTGGCGCTGGGTGATGGTCAGCAGCCGGGCCTCGGCGCCGGTGCCGGGATGAACATGGATCGTCCGGCGATCGGTGACGATGAAGCTCTCGGCCTGTAGCGTTTCCAAGCCGACGTCGTAGCTGCCGGAAGCGATAGCGCCTTCTATCTTGGCGTTCAGCAGCCGCTCGAACGCCGTGAACAGGACGCCCTGAAGTTCGATGGTCAGCGCCAGCAACCTGTTCAGGAACGTGGTGATCGGCGGCAACTCATTCTTGATGCCGGTGGAGTCCATCAGCGACAGGCCGGTGGCATCCTCGAACATCTGGAGCGAGCACCCCTCGACTTTGCCGCGCACCAGCAGCAGGTAGAGCTGCCGCAGCGCGTCGCGGGCGTAGTGGCTTTCCAGATTGTCCTCGGGCCGGAACAGGCCTTGGCCGCCGGTCTGGCGCTGGCCGCGCGTGATGGCGCCCAAGGTGTCGAGGCGGCGGGCGATGGTCGACAGGAACCGCTTTTCCGCCTTCACGTCCGTCGAGATCGGCCGGAACAGCGGTGGTTGCGCCTGGTTGGTCCGGTTGGTGCGGCCCAGGCCCTGAATGGCGGCGTCGGCCTTCCAGCCCGGCTCCAGCAGATAGTGGACGCGCAGGCGCTGGTTCCGCGCCGACAGATCGGCGTGGTAGCTGCGCCCGGTGCCGCCGGCGTCGGAGAAGATCAGAATGCGTTTCTGATCATCCATGAACGCCTGCGTCTCGGCCAGATTGGCCGACCCGGCGCGGTTCTCCACGGCGAGGCGGTCGATGCCGCCGGGGCTGGTCATGGAGTCGGCACCCGACTTGCGGACGATGCGGCGCGAACGTCCCGTCACCTCTGCTACGACATCGGTGCCGAAGCGCTGGACGATCTGGTCGAGCGCGCCGGGGACGGGTGGCAGCGAAGCGAGCCTCTCGATCAGGCGGTCACGACGGGCAACGGCGTCGCGGCTTTCGACCGGCTGGCCCTCGCGAAACACCGGCCGCGACGACAGGTTGCCCTCGCTGTCGGTGAAGGGCTCATAAAGCTGCACCGGGAAGGAATGGGCGAGGTAATCCAGAACGTACTCGCGCGGGGTGATGTCCACCCGGACGTCGTTCCATTCCTCGGTGGGGATCTCCGCGAGACGGCGCTCCATCAGGGCTTCGCCGGTCGACACGATCTGGATCACGGCGGCATGGCCGTCGACTAGGTCCTGCTCGATCGAGCGGATCAGGGTGGGCGTCTTCGTCGAGGTCAGCAGATGGCCGAAGAAGCGCTGCTTGGCGGATTCGAAGGCCGAGCGGGCGGCGGATTTGGCCTGGCGGTTCAACGTGCCGCCGTCGCCAGTGATGTTGGCGGCCTGCATCGCCGCATCGAGATTGTTATGAATGACGGCGAAGGCGCCGGCATAGGCGTCGTAGATGCCGGTCTGCTCGGGGGTGAGCTGGTGCTCGACCAGTTCGTATTCGACGCCGTCATAGGACAGTGAGCGGGCCGTGTAGAGACCGAGCGAGCGCAGGTCGCGGGCCAGCACTTCCATCGCCGCGACGCCGCCATCCTCGATCGCCTCGACGAATTCGGCGCGGGTAGAGAACGGGAAGTCCTCGCCGCCCCAGAGACCGAGGCGCTGGGCATAGGCGAGATTGTGGACGGTGGTCGCGCCGGTCGCCGAGACATAGACGACGCGCGCATTCGGCAGGGCGTGCTGGAGCCGGAGGCCCGCACGGCCCTGCTGCGAGGCGGCGACGTCGCCGCGTTCGCCTTTTCCACCAGCGGCGTTCTGCATGGCGTGGCTCTCGTCGAAGATGATCACTCCATCGAAGTCGGAGCCCAACCATTCGACGATCTGCTTGACGCGGGAAAGCTTTTCGCCCCGGTCGTCGGACCGTAGCGTGGCATAGGTGGTGAATAGGACGGCTTCCGAGAGCGTGATGTCCTTGCCCTGCGGGAAGCGCGACAGCGGCGTGACCAGCAGGCGCTCCATGCCGAGGGCCGACCAGTCGCGCTGGGCATCCTCCAGCAGCTTGTCGGATTTGGAGATCCACACCGCCTTGCGGCGGCCCTGCATCCAGTTGTCGAGGATGATGCCGGCCGACTGGCGACCCTTGCCGGCGCCGGTGCCGTCGCCGAGCATGAAGCCCCGGCGGAAGCGCACGGCGTTCGGCGCATCGTCGGGCGCGGCCGAGACGACGTCGAAGGTTTCGTCGAGCGTCCATGATCCCGCGAGGAAGTCGGAGTGCGCCTCGCCGGCGTAGATGACGGTTTCGAGCTGCGCGTCGGAGAGAAGGCCGTCTGTGAGGACGTTGGCGGGCAGCCGAGGCCGGTAGCTCGGTTTGGGCGGCGGGACCGAGGCCATCGCCACGGATTGGACCAGCTTGGTCGGATGGGCCTGAGCACCGGGAATGCGGATCGCCTGCAATCCGTATTCTTCATAGATCGCGTCGGTGATCCGGCCTTCTTCGGCGGGCGTCCAGTCCACGGTCTCATAGGCGAGTTCGATCCCTTCGGGCTCGATGGACGCGGGCGTGGCGGGACGTGCAGCGGTGGTGCGAGCGAGGTATCCGCGAACGGTCCTGGGCGTGGCGGCGGACGCCGAGGTTGTCACTGGCGGGAGGGTTGCGGTCGGACGCGGGGGAACCTGCGTTTCGATCCAGCCGAGCAGCGTGTCGACGTCGGGCGCGATGCCGGGCGATCCCGGGAAAGCGCCCGGATTGGCGGCCGGGATCTTGTCGATCACGGTCAGACGGGTGTCGATGGTCGTGCCATGCTTGGCATAGACCGAGCCGTCCACGGCCGCGGTGAAGACGACGCGGCCACGCTCCTGAAGCCGGGCGAAGGCCTCGCGCCACGCTGGAAGGTCGGGGCCGAAGTTGGCGCCGGTGATCGCCACCAGCCGCCCGCCTTCGGCGAGCCGTGCCAGTGCTGAAGCGACATGGCGATAGGCGGCGTCGGCAACGCGGCCGGAGACGTTTGCCATGGCCGAGAATGGCGGGTTCATGAGCACGACGGAGGGGACAGCGCCCGGCGTGAGATGATCGTTGATCTGGGCGGCGTCGAAGCGCGTGACGGCAACGGCCGGAAACAGCGCAGCGAGCAGATCGGCTCGGGTCTCGGCCAGTTCGTTGAGGAGGAGCGTTCCGCCGGATATCTCGGCCAGGATGGCGAGCAGGCCGGTGCCAGCCGAGGGCTCCAAGACAATGTCGCCAGCAGTTATGGAGGCGGCCGCCACGGCGGCGAGACCGAGCGGCGCCGGCGTCGAGAACTGCTGAAGCGCCTGCGATTCTTCCGAACGCCGCGTATGCGTCGGCAGGAGCCCGGCGATCTTCCCAAGAGCGGAGAGACGTGCAGCCGGAGATGCGGCTTTGCGGAAAAGCGCCTTTCCGTATTTGCGCAGGAAGAGGACTGTCGCGACCTCGCAGGCCTCATAGGCGGCCTTCCAGTCCCAGGCGCCGCTGGTGTCGGATGCGCCGAAGGCTTCTTCCATCGCTGCACGGAGGATCGCGGCGTCGATGCGCTGGCCGCGTTCGAGATAATCGAGAAGCTGTTGCGCCACCGCGAGGATCGGGGACGCACGGGTGACGGGCGCGGCCGGAAGGGCCACGGGAGACAAAATGTTCATGGGAGGAACCTCGGGAGAGCGGAAGGGACAAGCCCGGCGGCGCTCTCTCTCGACCGCCCGGACTCGACCCGTCCCGGCCGTCCTCTTCCTCTGATCCGCCGACATAAAAAAAGCGCCCAACCGTGAGGCCGGGCGCTGAGGGAAGCAGCCGATTTCAGTCGATCGCCTGGAAGATCTCCGCGGATTCCGGATGGTCCGCGGCGTGGTCGTAAAGGCGGCCATATCCTTCCGACATCGCGTCGACCGGATACTTGAAGGAGAGATGGGAGAAGGCGAAAAGCGTCGCGATGATGCCGGCGGCGTCGGCCGATACCTCGCCCTCATAGCCGTTGGTATCGCAGACGATCTGAAAGCGGGGCTTCGAGGTCGGCGCGAGGTATAGGGGCCTCCCGTCGCGCTCATAGAAGTCCCAGAGACCGCCGCGATAATCGAGCGGGCTGAGGCGCTCCATCAGGTGATAGACGGTCATCTCCGCCACAAGGACATGCTGGCGGCCGAAGAGCAGCGGCAGGAAGCCCATCCGGCGAGCCTCCGGTACGAGGGTGACAGCGCGCGCTGGGGAACCGTCGGTGGTGTTTATAATGTCGGGCATGAGGATTTCTCCGGAGAGCGGATCGGGACGAGCCGGCGGCGCTCTCTCTCGACCGGACCGGCTCGAACCCGTCCCGGCCGTCCTCTCACTCTGGCGCGCGGCATGACCGATTGATCGCGCGGACTTCCGAGGTGGGATGCGCGGCGCTACATTCCTTCATCCAGCACATGGCGAAACACGGCCTCGGCGATCGGGGACGCATGTCCGCCCGACCTAGCGAGGCCCCGGAGGGAGACGGTGATGAAGGGTAGTGTGATCGGCATGGTGGCCGCAGGATGCCTCGTAGTGGGCTTTGGGGCGGGATTCGCGCTCCGCCCGGTGATCGCGCCCGGTGGCGCATCCGCCGCGGTCGCGGGCGTGGCGCAGCCGACAGAAGAAGAGGCCATCGCGGCCGTCCGCCGCCATCGCCTCTTCACGGGGACGTCGCTGGCAAATGCGACACTCAAGCTTGGTGATTGTTCGCCGGGCGGTGTCGGACCCGGCGTGACGTGCATGACGCAGCTCACGATGGATACGACCCGGGCGAACGCCACGCCCCAGAACCGTCCGGTCGGCTTCGCGCGCGTCAACGGTCAATGGGAAGTGGCCGTCTGGTAGAGTTCAGACAGCCGTTTCATCGCCCGTGTCGGGCGGAAGGTAAGCGTCATAGGGATTGCCGTCCGCCAGATGGCCGAACGGCGTGAACATATAGTCGCCGCCGTCACGGCCGACGGCACAGATGACATAGCGCGGCTCGCCGGTCGCGGCGTCCGTGCATTCCATCAGCGCCAGGTCGCCGCTTTCCGCTGCGCGAAGCAGGGTCTGGAAGTTGGCGCGCGCGTGATCGGGAATCATCGCGCACCTCCCTCAGCGAGCCAGCGGCCGGTGCTGATCCATTGGATCGTGCGGCCAGTTGAGAGGTCGAGCAGATGGGCACCGCCGGAGAAGCCATCGATGACAGGGTCCGAGGCAATGCCGGCCCACTGAAACCCCCAGGTGCCGGTGAGCGCGAACGTCTCGGCGCAGCGGGTGACGAAGGTTATCAGTAATTGCGGATCGGCGGTGCCTGGGTCGCGAAGCCAGAGGCGTGTCGCGCCATGCTCGGGCGTCAGCGAGAGCAGGAACGGCTCGGCGGGCGGGTCTTCGCGACCGTTCTCGGCCATCAGCGCGGTGTAGATGTCGAACGCCTGCGCGACATTGGCGACTGAGCCGACGTCGAGCAGGCAGGAGAAGCGGGTGAGATGTTCGGCCATATCAGGCTCCTGAAACGAAAAGAGCCCGGCGCTGGGCCGGGCTCTGAGCGGATGGGATTGGAAGTTGCGGAGCGGCCGAAGCCGCCCCGCGAGCCGCTCATTCGGCGGCGACGAGGCGACGTTCGTCGTCCTCGCTATCGGCCTGCGGTTCCGAGTCATCGTCGGTGCTGAGAAAGTCAGGCAATTCGGCCCCCTCGGCTTCTTCGCCTCCGTCCGCGTCCGATGCCGGATCGCCGTCAACGTCGGCAACCCGAAGCGGCTCAGGCACCCAACCGCTGTCGGCCAGGAGACGCTCGGCCTCCTTGGCCATGTCGCCCTTTTTCAGATGGGCGATAAGCTCGGCCGCCCGTTCGCCGGCGCCTTCGCGGACGGCTTCTAGGATGCGCGGCTTGGTGACACGGTTGAGGTAGTTGCCGAAGGTCGGGCGCCAGCCGGCTTCGACGATGTCGAGGCCGGTCGCGCGCGTCAGCCGGTCGGCCTGCGCGAGCCTCATGTCGAGCGTATGCTGCGACACGCCGCCCGCGCTGTGCGGGTTCGGCCGCTCATAGAGCGCGTTGACCCCATAGCTGACGCAGTGCGCCAGCAGAGCCATGCGGCTGGCATCGTCAAGCGCGGCGAGCCAGTCCCAGAGGGCGTCGTCGTCCTTCGGGATGTCGGCGGCCCAGGCGTCGTGACGCTCCTGCACGGCTCGCGCGGAGGGGCTGTCCTTCAGCGTCTCGTCCTGAACGGGGAAGAAGATATGCTTCATCCCCGCCTCCATGGCGCCCGTGTACATGCGGGTCATGAAGTTGTCCGAGACCAGCTTGTGGAGAAGCGCCGTCATGGCGATGTGCGGGTTGTCCGCGACGGCATTGCGCAGCGCGAGGGTGCGGTAGGCGGTCAGCTCGACGACGAGACGTTCGGGCAGCGGCTTGATCCCGTCGTCGTCATCATCCTCTTCGGGGTCGACTGGCTGGCCCCCGATGGTGATGACGGCGCGCTGCACCGAGGGGCTCGCGGTGCCGGCGGATTCGGTGTCCGTCTCCGAGCCCTCCTCGCCATCGGTCCGGACCTGAGGCACATCCTCGGGCCGAACGAAGCCGCGATCGACCGAAAGCGATCCGTCGGCGTCGATGCTGACGAAGACGCCGGCGATGGCGATGTCGGCCGGGTCGAAGTGCTCGGGGCGATCGTCGAACGCGGCCAGAGCCGTCTCGATCTCGCCCATACGCTCGTCGATCTCATCGGGCAGTTCGTCGGCGTCCTGATATTCGGCTTCGAGCCTGGTCTGCTCGGCGGTGAGCGCCTCGATGGTCGCCTGTTCCTCGGCCGATAGATCGAGCGGCGTGCCGGGGACCTCGTGCAGGCCGCGCACCGCGTCGTAGGGGAAGCTGACCGCGACCTCGATCCACTTCCAGCCTTCAGTGGCGATCACCTCGGCCTCGGCCTTCAGCTTCTCGGCGACGAGTCGATCGAGAAGCCCGACGTCCTGCAGCCAACCGCCATCATCGGCCTGGAAAAGATCGCGCATGACGATGCCGCCAGCCGCCTCATAGGTGTCGATGCCGAGGAAGACGGCACGCTTGTCTGACGCGCGCACCGTGGTCTCGGTCAGCATGCGCCGGATCTGGTAGGGCTCCTTCGACCAGGCGTCCTTGATCGCGTCCCAGACCTGCACCTGACGTTGGTGGTCTTCGGAGACCGTGAAGGCCATGAGCTGCTCCAGCGTCATGCCATCGTCGGCATAGACGTCGTGGAGGACGGGCGAGACCGTTGCGAGGCGCAGCCGCTGCTTGACCACGTTGACGGGCACGAAGAACGCCGCCGCAATCTCTTCTTCGGTCATGCCTTTGGTCAGCATGTCGTGGAAGGCGCGGAACTGATCGAGGGGATGGAGCGGCGCGCGCTCGATGTTCTCCGCCAGCGACACCTCCTCGGGGAGGATGGCGTCGTCGCGATCGCGGACCACGCAGGGCACGGGCGCGACCTTGGCGAGACGCTTCTGCTTCACCAGCAGTTCGAGCGCGCGGAAGCGGCGACCGCCAGCGGGCACCTCGAACATGCCGGTCTCGTTGCCTTCGGCGTCAACGACTGGAAAGACGCTGAGACTCTGGATCAGGCCGCGACGAGTGATCGAGGCTGCCAGGTCCTCGATCGAAACGCCGGCCTTCACTCGCCGGACGTTGGACTGGCTGAGCACCAGCTTGTTGAAGGGGATGTCGCGCGAGGACGACAGGATGATCTTCTGAACGGCAGTAGCCATCGGGATTTACTCCGCGACGGGCGGCCGAGAGACTCTCTCTCAACCTCCAACCCGTCACGAAGCGAAGCGCCGCCCTCTTCCTCTAAAGGGGGCAGCGCCACGGACCGGCAAACCAGAAAGGCACGGAAGCGCAAAGCCGGAGACGCGGAAAACCGCATCCCCGGTTTCGCGGAAATCAGGCAGCTCGATCGAGTAGCTTCTTGGCCTTGCCCTCCATGTCGAGGCGGGCGTCCTGATGCGGCTTGTCGCGCGCGACGGCGGTGATGCCCTGCACGAAGTCGAAGATGGACTCCGGAGGGCGGCCTTCCTCCGCCAGCACCCTGTCGATGATCTTGCCGGTCTCGGCCTTGGAGAAGCCGCGCCGACGCAGGAAGTCAGTGCGGTCTTCGTCCGTCCTGGCGACGATCCGCTCGCGGGCCGCCTTGATGCCGTTGACGAACGGCAGGGGCGAGGAGTTCGCGAAGTTCAGCAGCGCCGGGGCCGCCTCGTGCGCAAAGCGATTGGCGGCATATTTGGAGTGGCGGATGGTGATTTCCTCGAAATCCTCCACGCCCCACAAATTGCGGTTCTGGCAGACCGCCCGGAGATAGAAACTCGCCATTCCGAGCGTCTTGGCGCCGACCTCGGAATTCCAGCAATAGAAGCCCCGGAAATAGAGGTCGGGCGATCCGTCCGGCAGTCGGCCGGCCTCGATCGGATTCAGGTCGTCGACCAGGAACAGGAAGACGTCGCGATCGGAGGCGTAGAGCGTCGTCGTGTCCTTGGTGATGTCGACGCGGGGATTGTAGATGCCGGTCGACCAGTCGAGCACGCCCGGGACCTTCCAGCGGGTGTCGCCCGTGCCGTTGCCGGCGATGCGCTGCACGGCCTCGACCAGCTCGTGGTCGAAGATCCGGCCGTAGTCCGGGCCGGTGACGGCGCGAAGCTCGACGCGGCCGTTGTCGGTTTCGAGCGTCTTGATCTGCTCGGCCCGATTGGAGGTCAGGCCGTATTGCAGGTTGATGCCAGCGAGGGCGGCGGGGAGCTGCCGCAAATAGGCGGCGGGCGCTCCGACCAGGCTGGCGAGTTGGCCGAACGACCAGTGCGTCGGCGCGATGGGAGTGTCGGTGCCCGGGAGGATGAGCGCCAGCCGCTCCGGGTCGTCGCGGTTAGCCTCTACATGGACGAGTGCGCTCTCTACCACGCGCGTCCGGCTGCGTTCGGCGCGATCGCTAACCGCACGGCCCAGCTCGGTCAGGGACAGGTAGCGCTCATCGGCGGGGCGAGAAAACCATTCCGACGAGACGCGGCCGATCCGCTCCCCTCGGCTGACATCGACCTTGTAGCCGCCGTTCAAGTCACGGCGGGCGTCGAGAACCTGCATGTTCATGGACCAATCTCCATGACGGGCGTCGGAGACTCTTCTCCAACCCTCAACCCGTCACGGAAAACCGATCCACTCTCTCACTCTCAGCGGGGCGTTGCGGGGCAGCCGCCCCGCAGAAGGGGTCGGCCGAGACCGTTGGCTTTGGACGCAGGGGAAGGCTTTCCCCTCCGAGGCCAAGCTTAACTGCAAGTTTGGCGATTGGGCACACCAGCGGTTCGTCTATGGCGATTATGAGACGCGGCCGCCATAGACCTCGAACGCGTCCACCAGATGGTCGAACAGCGCCCCGACACGCGGCAAGCGGCGCAGATTCTCATGCGTCACGATCCAGGTCGGCAATTGTGGAAGCTCAATGTCGGACAGAACGCGTTGCAGTTCGGGATAACGCGCAGCCGTCGGTATCTGAGCGACGGCGATGCCAAGGCCGGCGCGCGCGAGCGCAAGCTGCGCGGGATGACTGTCCGTCCGGGCGATCCAGCGGATGTGCGCGGGATCTCCGATCCGTGCCGCAACGGCGAGATCGCCTCGGTTGCGGTCGGGCCCGATAAACAGATGATCGCCAATCTCGGCTCTCGAAGCGGGGCGGCCATAGGTTTCAAGATAATCGCGGTGAGCGAACAGGCCGAGTGGGATCGAAGGCACCTTTTTCACCACGAGGGCGGATTGCTCGGGCGGGTGCATACGCACAGCGACATCCACCTGCTGGTCGAGCAGGTCGGCGCTGGCATTGCTGAGTTCGAATTCGACCGTGAGCTGCGGATGCTTGTCGCGCAGGCTGCGAAGCATGGGAGGCAGGACTTCCTGTCCCACGAATTCGGAGACGCTGAGCCGGACCCGACCCGCGGCCGCCGCTGAATCGGCGGACGCCGCGCGCAGCATGGCCTCCGATGCATGTGCCATGGCACGGGCGGGCGCAGCCATCGCCTCGGCTGTCGGCGTGGGCACCAGTCCATGCACTGACCGTGTGAACAACGCCGTGCCCAGCGCAGCTTCCAGCCCCTCGATGCGCGCGCGCACCGTCGGCTGCGACAGCCCCAGCCGGCGCGCCCCGGCCGACAGGCTGCCCGTCTCCATCACCGCCAAGAAGGCGCGCTGATCATCCCATCCCACGTTCTTGCTCATAAAATTCTTATAGGCTGATAGCCAAAAGCTGGCAATTTCCTTGTGATCCGTTCTGGCCGAAGCTCTCTCCATCGAAAAGGAGATCACTCATGGTTCACACTGTTTCAGCAAACGGGGTCCGCAGGACTGCCCTTGTGCTAGGCGCCACAGGCGGCATTGGGGGTGCGATCACTACCCAGCTCATCCGGGATGGATGGCAGGTTCGCGCCCTATGCCGCGACATCGAAGCGGCGACGTCCGGCTGGCGTCATGATTGCCCGGCGCCACAATTCGTGGCGGGCGACGTCATGGATGAAGCCGCTGTCGTGCGTGCCGCCACCATGCAGGACGGCGTCTCAGCCATCGTGCATGCGGTCAATCCGCCGGGCTATCGAAACTGGTCATCGCTCGTGCTGCCGATGATCGACAACACGCTGGCGGCCGCCCGCGCGGCGGGTGGCGCCCGCATCGTCCTGCCCGGTACGGTCTATAATTATGACCCGGCGCGCACGCCCGTGATCGACGACAACACGCAGCAGAATGCGCGTACAAAGAAGGGCGAGACCCGCATCGCGCTCGAACGCACGCTGGTGCAGGCCGCGCCGGAAGTTCCGTCGCTCATAGTAAGGGCGGGAGACTTTTTCGGGCCGGCGGCACGAGCAAGCTGGTTTGCACAGGCGATGGTGAAGCCGGGGCAGCCGGTGCGGAAGTTCATCAGCATGGCGCCCGGCGTTCCGCATGCCTACGCCTATCTGCCCGATCTTGCGGCGGCCTTTGCCGGACTGCTGTCGATCCCCGAGCGGTTGCGGCCTCACGAAACGGTTCAGTTCGCCGGTCACTGGGATGCGACAGGCACGCAGATGCGCGACGCGGTCCGCCGGGTCGTCGGCAAGAACGTGCCCGAGCGCGCATTCCCATGGTGGATGATGCGTCTTGCGGCCCCCTTTGGCGGGTTCCCAAAGGAAGCACTGGAGATCGAGCCGGTCTGGAAGCATCCGATGCGCCTGGATAACGGACGTCTCGTGGACCTGCTCGGCACAGAGCCGCATACGCCCCTCGACCATTCCATCGCGGCGACTCTGGGCGACATGGGCTGCCTTGACCGCCCGCACCAGGGCGCTGGCTTTGCCTTCGCCTGACACTCACTGAAAGGAGACAGAGATGACCTGGAAGACCTATCTGATTGCGCAGGCGCTTGGCGTCGCGGCGTTCAATGCCCTCTGCAACGCGGCCTATACCGCCTATCTTTGGCGCGCAGAGCCGGTGCTGCCTCTTGACCTCATCGGTGCGGACCTTGCCATGACGCCGATCTGGATCGGCCTGCTGTCGGTGCTGCTGGGCACACCGTTCATCAGGAAGGCGCTTGCGGACGGGCGGATGATGCGCGACGCGGGGCTTCGCGCTCCTCCGCTGGCGACCTTGCTGCCGCGCAATCTGGTTGTCCGCGCGATCGCCGCAGCCAGCTTGTGCGCCGCGATGTTTGCCCTGCCGCTGGCGCTGGTTCTGCCTTGGCTTGGCGATGGGCTGCTCACGCAGGTCACTGCAATCGGCAGCAAGGTGATCATCACCATCGTGTCCAGCCTAATCATCGTGCCGTTGGTTGCCTATGCCACGATTGCAGATATGCCGGCCACAAAGGTCGCGCACGTTTCACGTAGCTGACTTCAGCCAGTTGGCGGATTGCCCAGGCTTTCCGACGCTTTCTGGGTCACGCGTCATGGCGGGCTAAAGGTCTTTAATGGCATCGCCGAAATCGGCATTCCGCTCGATATCCTCAGCCATGCCGAGGGCGGCCGTCGCGTCGCCACCCAGCCTTACTTGTCGGCCATCGTCCGCCGTGGCCACAATGAGGACCGCGCCGCCTGCCTGAGCTGCCGCGCGCAATTCGGCAGCGATCATGCGAGCCCGATCCGGTGCAAAATCGTAGATCGCCCGATCGGCCCGAACGACCAGGACCACCCTCCCGGTGTCGAGGTCATGCGAGATACCGACTGTCATAGCGCGATCCGCTGGACGTCTGCCGGCACCAGGGAAGGACTGATCGACGACATGACCTTACCGCGAGGCAACAGCTTTGCGCCGGGCAACGCCGGACTTACCAGTCGGCTCAACCACATCGCCGAGGTTCTGGAGTGTGAATGCCGGGCGGGTCGGCAGCTTCACGATCAGTTCCAGCTTTCCACCGATCGCCTCGACATAGCTGCGAAGGGTGGAGAGGTACATGTCCGCCTGCTTCTCGATCTTCGAAACTGAAGGCTGCTTGATGTTCAGCGCCGTCGCGATGTCGGCCTGGGCCTTGCCGGCGATCTGGCGCAGCTCGCGCAGGCCTTCGACTTCCTGCTTGAGGATCTGATAGCGCGCCTCGATCTCCGCCTGCTCATCCGCGGGGAGTTCAGCGATGAATTCGTTCAGGCTCCGTGCCATCTCACTTTCCCTTCTTTGCGGATTTCAGGTTTTCCAGATGGTCGGAAAACCGTAAATCCGCTTTTGCGATCAGGCTCCTGTAGAAGCGCTTCTGGCTTCCGCCCGACTTGTCGCCGGCCACGAGCACGATCGCGTTTCTCTCAGGGTCGAAGGCGAAGGCTGCTCGCCATTCGCCATCGGCCGCCTCGAACCGCAGCTCCTTCATATTGGCGTGTCTGGACCCCTTGAGCGTGTCTGCGTGGGGTCGGCCAAGCTGCGGGCCGAAATCGGCGAGCAGCTTGGTGGCGGCGACCAGCGCGATACGGACGTCTCGCTCGAAGGCCAGAACCTCGTCCTCAAAGGCCGAATGCAATCTGACTTCCCAAGTCATATAGCCTCCAGGCTATGCGAAGTCAATGGGAAGGATGCGCGGCGCGGCCGGCGACGCCGTGGTCACGCGACGGCAACTTTCAGCCCAGGCATCGAGATCGTCGACCGCGTAGCGGACCCATTTCCCGAACTTATGGAAGATTGGCCCGCCACCCAGCGAGCGGTAGCATTCCAGCGTATGCGCTTCGAGGGCGAGGTAGCGGGCAGCCGCCTCGGTATCGACGAAGCGGATCGGTCCGGCGTCATCGACGAACCTGGCGCGACGCAGGATGTCGGCCGTTGGCCACCGACGCTGCTGGTTGGCGTCACGCATGGTTCGCCTCCTTTGGCTCGTCGCGCTTGGTGCCAGGAGGGACGGCGCGGTTCTCCCCGGAGCGATGTCGGAACGGCCGATAGTTTCCGAGCTTGGTGCGCGAATCGTACTGGCCGTCCTCATAGCCGAGAGGTTTGCCAGTCGCGGTCAGCACCGGCTCGATGACCTCGATCTCTGGCGCCACCGAAGGCACTTCCACAACCTGAGCCGGCGCAGGGGTGGAAGGCGGGCTCGCCAAGTGACCGCCAAGCAAAGCCTGCCGTCGCTGGTTCACCGCTTCCGCCGCAGCGCGAACCGGGTCGTCCTCGGTGTGCACGTACTTCATGAACATCGTCACCGTCTTGTGGGCGGTGAGCGCCATGCCGACCTTCACGGGTATGCCGGAGTTGGCGATATCGGTCGCCGAGCGATGCCGGATGCCATGCGTTCCGATATGCGGGAGCCCGGCACGCTCAAGGATGCGGCGCCAGCCCTGATAATAGGTGTGCTTCGACATCGGCAGGTTGGGGTCGAAGACGGACGGGCAGACGAAAGGCGATTCTTCAAGGAGCGGTGCGGTCTCGAAGAGCCGCTGCGCTTCGGCGCTCATGGGCTTGGACATGCCACCGGTCTTGCTGTCGGGCCAGACCACGCGCCGGTTGTCATAATCGACCCACGACCATTCGAGCTGGAGGATCTCCGACATGCGCGCCGCGAATTCGAACTGGAGCCGAATGGCCAGCAGAATGAAGGGATGCTCAAGCCCCTCCGCCTCGGCACGCGCAAGATACGCGAAGAGCTTCTTCATCTCGCTGTCGGTGATCAGCCGGGTCTTTCCCCGTTCCGGGAACTTCGGGACGTGGCGGCAAGGGTTCGACCCGTCGGGGCGCATGCCCCAGACCTCGGCCATGTTGAACATCTTCCGCACGGCCGCCAGGACGCGGTTCGCATTCGTCGGCTTCGTCGACATCTTCTTCATCAGGTTCGAGATGTCGGCGCGGGTGACGTCGGGCACCTTCAGTTGGCCGAGCACCGGGATGATGTAGCGCTTGCCGTAGCCACGGTTCGAATGGACGGTGGACGGCTTGTTGCGGCTCTCCGAGTAGTCGGTGATGAAGCGGTCGAAGAGTTCTTTGACCGTGGGCGCCTGACGAGCCGTAGCTCGCTCGGCGCTGGGATCGACGCCGCGGCGGACTTCGGCCAACCAGTCCTGGGCGATCCCTCGGGCCTGCTCGACGGTGATCTCACCGTAGCGGCCGATAGCGGGCTTTCGGCGCTGTCCATTGTGGGCGACATAGGCCACCATGAAGATCTTGCGGCCGGCGGGCGTGACCTTGACAAGGAACCCGGGTATCGTCGTATCCCGGAGTTCGTAATCGCGCTCCTGCGGGCTTGCGGCGTCGACAGCGGTCTTGGTGAGTTTGATTTTGGGCATTCCTAACCTCCGATGAGGTCGGTTTTCAGGTGCAACATAGGTGCACCTAGAAAGCCAACCGTGGCGTACATCCGGTTAGGTATGGGTGACTCGATATCCGAAAAAAGCTAGTGCTGACAGTCGGTTATCGGGAAAACGGATACCCCCGGATACACAAAGGATAGGGCATCTGGGGTCTCTCAAAATCGAGTTCCGCAAGGAGTGCTGGTTCGATCCCGGCTAGGGGCACCATTTTATTCGCGGGAGGAGCGGAGACACTTGTCCATGCTCGAACGGCGCGACACCTACGACGCCCTCTATCGCGACTTCCACTGGCGTATCCCTGATAAGTTCAACATCGGCACCGCGGTTTCGGATCGCTGGGCCGCGGTCGATCCCGATCGTCCAGCGCTGCTTGGCTACCGCTCCGAGGGAACAGCCGACACGCTGTCCTTCGGCGATCTCGCGCGCCGCTCCAACGCGCTGGCCCATGCCTTGAGGGCACGCGGCGTGCGCCGTGGCGACCGCGTCGCGCTGCTTTTGCCGCAGAGCTTCGAAACGGCGATCGCCCATGTCGCCATCTATAAGCTCGGCGCCATCACTGTGCCGCTGGCGCTGCTGTTCGGCGTTGAGGCGCTTGAATACCGGCTGCAGACGGCGGGTGTCCGGGCCATCGTCACCAACGGGGCGGGCTTTGCCAAGGTCGGCCTGATCAAGGGCCGCCTGCCGGAGCTCGAAACCGTCGTCGTGGTCGACAGCGGCGATGCCAACGACTTCCATCGCTTCGTTGCCGATCATTCGCCGGTCTTCGCCGCCGAGGACACGGGGCCTGACGATCCGGCGATGATGATCTTCACCTCGGGCACGACCGGACCGCCCAAGGGTGCGCTGCATGGCCACAGGGTGCTGCTCGGTCATCTGCCCGGCATCCAGATGGCGCAGGAGTTCTTCCCCCAGCCGGGCGACCTGACCTGGACACCCGCCGACTGGGCCTGGGCTGGCGGCCTGCTCAACCTGCTATTGCCCAGCCTCTATTTCGGCTTGCCCGTGGTCGCCGCGCGTTTCGAAAAATTCGATCCGGAGGCTGCCCTGTTGCTCGTCGAAAAGATGCGGGTTCGCAATGCCTTCATCCCGCCGACAGCACTGCGCATGCTCAAGACAGTGCCCGACATCCGCAAGCGCTTCCGTCTCGGCCTGCGCAGCATCGGCTCCGCCGGCGAGTCGCTCGGCCGCGAGACCTATGACTGGGCGGCGACCGAACTCGGCCTCACCGTCAACGAGTTCTACGGCCAGACCGAGTGCAACGCCGTGCTCGCCTCCTGCGCCGGGCTCGGTCTCACCAGGGGCGGGGCTATCGGCAAGGCCGTGCCTGGCCACCGCGTCGCCATCATCGATGCCGAGGGCCGTCGTGTGCCAGCGGGCGAACCCGGCCAGATCGCCATTGCCCGGCCCAACCCGGTGATGTTCCTCGAATATTGGCAGAACCCCGAGGCGACCGAGAAGAAGTTCATCGGCGAGTGGATGACGACCGGCGATCAGGGCATCGAGGACAGGGACGGCTACGTCACCTTCTTCGGTCGCGACGACGATGTCATCACCTCGGCCGGCTTCCGCATCGGCCCCGGCGAGATCGAGGATTGCCTGACCGGCCATCCGGCGGTGGCGCTCGCCGCTGCCGTCGGTAAGCCCGACGCGCTGCGTACCGAGATCGTCAAGGCTTATGTCGTGCTGAAGCCCGATGTCGAGCGCAGTGCTGCACTCGCCGAGGAGATCAAGCTCTGGGTGCGCGAGCGCCTGTCGGCGCACGAATATCCACGCGAGGTCGAGTTCGTCGATTCCATGCCGCTGACCACCACCGGCAAGGTCATCCGCCGCATCTTTCGCGAACGGGCGAAACGCGAGGCGAGGGACGGGGCGGCGCATCCTCTTGGACGCGCAAAGGACGCCGTCGCATCTTGATCTGGTGCATGGTCCTTTCCGAAAATCGAAGCAGATTTTCAGGGCCATGCACTAACGTCGCCTGAGCAGGCCGCGCATGCGGTCGCGCAGCTTGGCGGCGAGCCTGCGCGTCTGGCGATAGAGATGCAGTTGCGAGGCGGCCTGACGCGCGGCACGGTCGGCGTCGGGCGTCAATCCGACCACGAAGGTGCCCATCGGCTTGCGCTCGCTCCACATCTTGCTGACCATCGGATGGTCGGGCACGGCGCAGGAATCGGTCATGACGATGTTGGGATCGTCGAGATGCTGGCCAGTCACGCCCATCATCAAGAGCACGCCCGGCGAAAAGGCCGACAGGCTTTCGTCATAGGCGATCTTCCAGGTGTAGGCGACGCCGGCCTCGATGAAGACCACCAGGCTCGCCACGGTGCGGCCATCCAGCGTCAGCGAGTGGACGCGGCAGAGGTCGAGCTCCGACATGCGGTGCACTGCCTCGCGCACAAAAGCGGCGCGATAGCGGTCGATCACCATGGCGGTGCGCTTGCGGCCCTTCCAGCCGGAGGCTTCCAGCGTCAGGAAGCGCTCGATGGCGTCGCGGACATCGTCTTCGCTGCGGGCGACCTGATGCTCGACCTCGCCCTGTTCGGCGAGGCGACGGCCGAGGCGGCGGAATTCCTTGAAGTGACGGTTGCCGAGCGAGGCCTTGAGATAGTCGTCGCCCTCGAGGTCGCTTTCGAGGAACGGCCGCTCGAACGCGCCTGTCAGCACCAGCGGCAGGCCCCTGGTCTCTGCGACCGAGCGCAGCATGCGCGCGACCGCGCCGTCGAGGCGCATGTCGGGCAGCACGAACACCTTGGGCAGCTTGAGATGCGGCCGCGCCAGCATGGCGAAGAAATCCTCGATCACGCCTTCGGGGTCGTCGCGGTCGATCAGGGGCGTGCCCAGCGGTCCGAACGGGCTCGACCATGTCCGCATGACCGGAACGCCCAGCGGGATCGCCGGCTTCTCGACCGAATAGGGCACCAGAAGACGCAGGCGGCTGCGGTATTCGTTGCCGTCGCGGATGACGGCAAGCCTGACCTCGCGGTCCTCCAGCCTCGGCATGGCGGGCGCCAGGAAGCGCGGGTTGAAGAAGACGTTGGGCTCGATGGTGCGGGCGCTAAGATGGTCCAGTTCCTCCACCAGGTCGAAGCCGGCAGAGGCCGGGTAGATGGCGAGCCGGCGCAGGGGCCTGTCGTTGGCGACCAGCTCCATATGGGCCGCATCGGCCGCATTGGTGGCAGCACCGGCAAGGCCGGCGATCATGGTGCCGGCGGGGCCGCCGCTGGTCTCCTCGAGAAGCGGGATGGCAACCATCACACGGCCTCCGTCTTGTGCCTGGCGGGAATGAAGATGAGCATGACGATGCCGAGGCGGCGCCACACGGTAAATGACAGCGCGCTCGCTTCGAAGATCATCGCGGCTGACGTCGAGATCGCCGCACCCCACAAGCCGAGCGTCGGGATCAGCACGACGTTGAGGCCGATGTTGATGGCGAGCGTCGCGGCATAGACGACGGCGCAGACATTCTGGTTGCCGCTCATGGTCAACAGGCTTTCGCAGGGGCCGACTGCCGAGCGTGCCACGACGGCTGCTACCAGCAGGTACAGCAGCGGATAACCTGCGTCGAATTCGGGGCCGAACAGGATCAGCAGCGGCTTGCCGAGCAGCAGGACCATCAGACCCATCAGCAGCGACGGCCAGAACGTCCATGACACGGTCTCGCGAGCGAAGCCGGCGAGCCTTGCCGTGTCGCCGTGGCTGAACTGGGCGTAGCGCTGGGCCACGCCCGCCTTGACGGCGAAATAGACGAAATGGACCAGCGCCAGCGTCTTCACCGTGGCGAAATAGACGGCCACCTTGTCCGGCTCCATGTAGAAGCCGACCATCAGCACGTCTGCATTGGTGAGCAGGAAGAAGAAGCTTTCGACCAGGAAGATCGGCAGCGAGATCTTCAGCCAGTAACCCAGCTTGATGGTGCGCGGCCCGGCCGGGACGCGCTTGTCGGTGCGGGCGGTGACGCGCACAAGCTGACTGACTGTCGTGATGTAGGAGGCGATGATCGAGGCGATCACGGCGTTGGCCGCGGTCGGCGCGTAGCCGAGCCAGATCATCATCGCCATGAACACCAGCATCAGGACCGGGCGGGTGATGTAGGTCGGCACCAGCGCGGCAAATCCCCAGGAATTGGCCCGCGCCAGCCCTTGCAGCACGTCGGACAGCGCGATCATCGGCAGGCAGAACATGCCGAGCATGAAGGGGATGACGTAGTAGCTTTCGATCATGCCCGAAAACAGCCAGACACCGGCTATGCCGATGGCGGCGATGATGCTGGAGGCCACCAGCGTGAACAGGCGGCTGGCCAGAAGCACGCCGCGCAGTTCGGCCAGCATGCCTTTTTCGCGATATTCGGGGATGAAGCGGATGACGGAGGTATGGAAGCCGAAGCAAGACAGCGAGCCGACGATCACCATCGCCACCCACACCAGCACGAAGATGCCGTATTCGAAGCTGCCCATCCAGCGCGCCAGGAGCACCTGGCTGACGAAGGCGATGGCGGCGCTGACGATGCGGACGGCGAAGGCAAACAGCGACATGCGTCCGGCTTCGCCGCGCTCGTCGGTGCTGAACAGCACCGCGTCGACACGGTGCAGGAGCGGCATTGCGCGCGAGGCAATCGGCCCCGGCAGCAACCGCTCCGCCGTCATCGCTGCGGAAAAACGCACTCCATACACTCCAGTTTCCGCTGTTTTCGCTGACGGGTCTAACCGAGAGCGATTAAGAAACGGTTGGGTGGAGCTGCGGGGGAGGGGCGGTTGATCTCGGAAGATGAACGCCAATCGATGCTGAGGGCCCATTCGATCGGCCCGACGATGATCCGCTATCTCGAGGAAATCGGCATCGAAAGACTGGCTGAGTTGCGCGGAGCCGATCCGCAGGAAATCGCCATGCGCATGAACATCGCGCTCGGCCGCCGGCATATCAACAGCATGGGTGTTGCGGCGCTGCGCAACCTGATCGAATTGGCCGACAGCGAGGCCGGCTGAGCCGCATGCCCAAAACAAAACGGCGGCCCAAGGGCCGCCGTCTCAAATCAGTGTCGTCGCTGCCGATCAGGCGAAGGTGCCGTGGCAGTGCTTGTACTTCTTGCCCGAACCGCAGGGGCAGGCCTCGTTGCGGCCGACGCGGCCCCAGGTCGAGGGATCGTTGGGGTTGCGGTCTTCGGCGGCGACCACGCGGCTGTCGGCAAGCACGGCCACAGAGCCTTCGCCGAAATCGTCCTCGCCGGTCGTGCCGTCGATGTGATGGCCGAACATCTCGGGCGCTTCCGGCGGCGGGGCGTCCGCGGCCTGGCGCACCAGTTCGACGCGCATCAGCTGCTGGGTCACGGCCTGGCGGAGATTGCCGAGCATGGCTTGGAACAGCTCGAAGGCCTCGCCCTTGTACTCGTTCAGCGGGTCACGCTGGGCGTAGCCGCGGAAGCCGACGACCGAGCGCAGGTGGTCGAGATTGACCAGGTGCTCGCGCCAGAGGTGGTCGAGCGTCTGCAGCACCACCGAGCGTTCGACATAGGTCATGACGTCGGGGCCGAAGCGCTCGGCGCGGTCGGCGGCTGCCTGGTTGGCGGCGGCGGTGATGCGCTCGTGCACCTCTTCCTCGGCGATGCCTTCTTCCTTGGCCCATTCGTCGACCGGCAGGTCGAGATTGAGGTTCTGAAGAACGCTTTCCTTGAGGCCGGCCACGTCCCACTGCTCGGCATAGGCGTTTTCGGGGATGTGCTTGGCGACCAGATCGTCGATCACGTCGTTGCGCATTTCGGCAACGGTATCCGACAGGCTCGTCGCATCCATCAGCTCGATGCGCTGCTCGAACACCACCTTGCGCTGGTCGTTCTGCACGTCGTCATATTTGAGCAGGTTCTTGCGGATGTCGAAGTTGCGCGCCTCGACCTTCTTCTGGGCCTTTTCCAGCGCCTTGTTGATCCAGGGGTGGATGATGGCCTCGTCTTCCTTGAGGCCGAGCTTCTGCAGCATGCCGTCCATGCGCTCGGAGCCGAAGATGCGCATCAGGTCGTCCTGCAGCGACAGGAAGAACTTCGAGCGGCCCGGATCGCCCTGGCGGCCCGAACGGCCACGCAACTGGTTGTCGATGCGGCGGCTTTCATGGCGTTCGGTGGCCAGCACGTAGAGGCCGCCTGCGGCCAACGCCTTTTCCTTGAGACGGGCGACGTCCTCGCGGATCGCCTTTTCGCGGGCGCTGCGCTCGGGGCCTTCAGGCAGGTCGGCCAGCTCCTCGGCGATGCGCATGTCGGCGTTGCCGCCGAGCTGGATGTCGGTGCCGCGGCCGGCCATGTTGGTGGCGATGGTGATCGCGCCGGGCTTGCCGGCCTGGGCGACGATCGAGGCTTCGCGCTCGTGGTGGCGGGCGTTCAGCACCTCGAAGTTCTTGAAGCCGTCCTTGCGCAGGCGCTCGGCCAACTGCTCGGACTTCTCGATCGAGGTGGTGCCGACGAGCGTCGGCTGGCCCTTGGCGTTGGCCTCGCGGATCTCGCGGACGATGGCCTTGTACTTCTCCTCGACCGTCCGGTAGACCTCGTCGTCCTCGTCGATACGGCTGACAGGCAGGTTGGTCGGAACCTCGGTCACGTCGAGATTGTAGATGTTGCCGAATTCTTCCGCTTCCGTCAGCGCCGTACCGGTCATGCCGGCGAGCTTTTCGTACATGCGGAAGTAGTTCTGGAAGGTGACCGAGGCCAGCGTCTGGTTTTCCGGCTGGATCGCCACGTGTTCCTTGGCTTCGAGTGCCTGGTGGAGGCCTTCCGAGAAGCGGCGGCCCGGCATCATGCGGCCGGTGAACTCGTCGATGATGACGATTTCGCCGTCCTTGACGATGTAGTCCTTGTCCTTCTGGAACAGGCGATGGGCCTTCAGCGCGTTGTTGACGTGATGGACCATGGCGACGTTCTCGACGTCGTACAGCGACTCGCCCTTGAGCAGGCCGGCCGCGCGCAGCAGGTTCTCCATCTTCTCGGTGCCTTCTTCGGTGAAGATGGCAGTCTTCTGCTTCTCGTCGACCTCGTAGTCGGACGGAACCAGGTTGAGAAGGAAGGCGTCGACCGTGTTGTACATTTCCGAGCGGTCCTCGAGCGGACCGGAAATGATCAGCGGCGTGCGGGCCTCGTCGACCAGGATCGAGTCGACTTCGTCGACGATCGCAAAGAAGTGACCGCGCTGCACCATCTGGGCGCGCTCGTACTTCATGTTGTCGCGCAGGTAGTCGAAGCCGAGTTCGTTGTTGGTGGCGTAGGTGATGTCGCAGGCATAGGCCTCGCGGCGCTCCTCGTCGGACAGGCCGTGCACGATGATGCCGACCGACAGGCCGAGGAACTTGTAGAGACGGCCCATCCATTCGGCGTCGCGGCGAGCGAGGTAGTCGTTGACGGTAACGACGTGCACGCCCTTGCCGGTCAGGGCGTTGAGGTAGACGGGCAGGGTGGCGACGAGCGTCTTGCCTTCACCGGTGCGCATCTCGGCGATGCCGCGGCCGTGAAGCACCATGCCGCCGATCATCTGGACGTCGAAGGGACGCATGCCGAGCGCGCGCTTGGCGCCTTCGCGCACCGTGGCGAAGGCCGGGACCAGAAGGTCGTCGAGCGAGGCGCCGTTGGCGATGTCCTGGCGGAACTGCTCGGTCCGCGCCCGAAGCTGGTCGTCGGTCAGCGCCTGCAGTTCATTTTCCATTGCAGTGATCGCTTCCACCCGGGGCCGGGTCGACTTGACGCGGCGGTCGTTGGAGGAACCGAAAATCTTACGGGCGAGACCGCCGAGACTGACCATCAAGTGGTCCTTTCAATTCGAATGAAGCCGACTGTCCGCCGGCCGAACCTGCCTGGGAACATAGGGTGGCAGACTCAACACGAAAAGCGCCCGGAAAAACCCTTCTGGACGCGAAGACGATGGACAGATAAGAGGGGGCACAACTTATGTCAACGTTGCAGAGAGCCTGCCGGAGACGCCAAATTCCGCCACATTCGCGTTGATTTGGATGCGCGGTCATTACCCACCGGAGAGTCTAGATGTCTTTTTCGTTCCGTAGCGCCTCGCTTGCCCGTATCGGGCTCGCTGCCGGGCTCGTAGCGCTGTCGTCGCTTCCGCTCGCAGCGCAGGAGAGCGCTCCTGCTGCCCAGCCCGCGGCGCCTGCCGCAGCAGCGGTTGATCCGAACGCGGTCGTTGCGACCGTCAACGGCCAGCCGATCACCGAAGCCGACATCACGCTCGCCGAAGGCGACCTCGGCGCCCAGTTCGGCCGCCTGCCGCCCGAGCAGCGCCGTGCAGCCGCCCTTTCGTCGATCATCGAGATCCGCCTGATGGCAGCCCAGGCTGTCACCGAAGGCCTCGACAAGGCGCCTGAGTTCCAGCGTCAGATGGCTTTCCTGACCCAGCGCGCCCTGCATGGCGAACTGGTCGACAAGGACGTTGCCGGCAAGATCACCGACGAGGAGATCCGCGCCCGCTACGACAAGGAAATCGCCGCCCAGACCCCGGTCAACGAGGTTCACGCCCGTCACATCCTGGTGAAGACCAAGGAAGAGGCCGACGCGATCATCAAGAAGCTGGACGGCGGCGAAGACTTCCAGAAGCTCGCCAACGAAAACACCACCGACCCCAGTGGCAAGACCTCGGGCGGCGATCTCGGCTTCTTCGGTCCCGGCCAGATGGTGCCGGAGTTCGAGAAGGCAGCGTTCGCTCTCGAAATCGGCGCCTACACCAAGGAGCCGGTGCAGAGCCAGTTCGGCTGGCACATCATCAAGGTCGAGGACAAGCGCACCCAGCAGCCGCCGGCATTCGAGGCGGTCAAGGAGCAGGTCAAGTCGCTGGTGATCCGCGAGAAGTATGTCGAGTTGGTCAAGAAGGTCCGCGGCGAAGCCAAGGTTGACGTCACCGACCCGGAACTCAAGAAGGCCATCGACGCCATCGACGCGCAGAAATAATCCAGCGTCGAACGGATTTCACAAAGGGCGGTGCCTCCGGGCGCCGCCCTTTTTCGTTGCGGGTTGCCGCAACTTGATCGTCCGTCTGGCGTGTTCTCACCTTGCCGGTGGCCGAATGACCTCGGACATCGCCATCGGCAGAGTAAGCTTTCTCGGTTGTGCCGAGCCCGAATGCCCCGCTTGGAGGAATGTCGCATGCCGTCGGCCGAACTGATCCTCGCGTTCCTCGCCACCGCGGCGATCTTCGCCTTCATTCCCGGACCGGCGATGCTCTACGCCGCCGCCCAGACATTGGCGCGTGGACGACGCTCCGGCTTCATGGCGGCACTCGGCATCCATATCGGCGGCTATTTCCACGTCATTGCAGCTGCCGCCGGCCTGTCGTTCCTATTCCATGCCGTTCCGTGGCTCTATCTGGCCGTCAAGCTCGCCGGCGCCGCCTATCTCGTCTGGCTGGGCCTCTCGATGTTCCGTGGCCGCAAGCAGGGTGATTTCGATCCATCGGGCATCGGCCAGAAATCCGGTCGCCGCGCCTTCGTTGAAAGTGTCGCGGTCGAAGTGCTCAATCCCAAGACGGCCATCTTCTTCATGGCCTTCCTGCCGCAGTTCATCGACGCATCAGCCGCGTTCCCTGTCTGGGTTCAGTTCCTGATCTTCGGGATGCTGGTCAACACCATGTTCACCGTCGCCGACATTGTCGGCGTGGTCTTGGCCGGCTTCCTTATCGGCCGCCTGCGGCGGTCGAGCCGGGCGCAAAGGCTGATGCAGCGCGCCGGCGGTGCCGTGCTCGTCGGCCTCGGCGTGCATGTCGCACTGCAACGGAGCTGACGCGCAGCCGGCAGGCCTCAGCGATATTTTGTCGAGGCCATGAAGTCCGCGTCGCTGCCGGCGGCCAACGCTCCGGCAAATTCCGGAAGGCGCAGCAGGACCATCATCGCCCAGAACAGCGGCCAGTCGGCCGGGCGGCAGAACTGGCTGCCCACCGCCTTGGCCGTGCGGCGGTTCTCGTTGAAGGATGCTGCCACCGCACTCAGCGCCGCGCTCAGCCTGTTGCGATCAGGCGCCTTGCGCAGCTTCATCCGCGCATGCTGGTAGCCCTTGTTGCGCCTGACGTCCCAGAGAAACGGCAGGCCCTCATAGGCATGGATCGACACAGCCCGGGCGTCCAGGTCCATAACGACGCCGTCGTGGATCATCGCATTCTGCCTCACATGCGCGCTGACGAATGGCCCGAGCTTGGCCTCGTATGGGTAACGCTCCAGCAGCGGCCGCTTGTAGAGTGCGCCATTGTTGCTGACGTGAGCGATCCGGCCTTGCCGGTCCCGGCATTCGAGGAAGCCGCGGTCGAGCAGCGTCATCACGCGCTTCATCATGGTCTCGTCGCCATAGGATGTGCGTCCGGAAATCGCCTCCACCTGGGGCCGTTGCACCAGTGACGTGTAGAGCGTGGCAAGCCAACCCGGTCTGGGCAGGCAGTCGGCCTCGACGACGGCGACGAGTTGATGGCTGCAGTGGTTAAGGCCTGCGTCCTTCAGCTGCGATGATTCATGGGAGTTGTGGGTGGCGACTGTGACGGACGTGCCCAGGTGGCTGATCAGCGGGTCGTTTTCGATCCCGGATGCATGGCCGGTGGGTAGCATCACGACGATCTCGGCTGGGATGCCGTTCGCATCTCGTCCGTAGGCCCGCAACGCCTGTCGCAATTCGGCGTCGCCATCCTCGGTCAAATAGTCGGAAACGATGATCAGGCTGACAGGCAGCACGGGCGGCGTAAGCGACGTCATCTGGTCTCAGGCCTTGATGCCGTGCACGATCACGCGGATCGCCTTGCGCAGCGTGGCGTCGTCTTCGTCGAGGCGGCCGGTGAGGAGATGCACCCAGGCATAAGATGACACCAAATCGGCGATCTGGCTCGGCTCGATGTCGGCGGCCACTTCGCCGCGCGCCTTGGCGCGCTCGATCAGCTTGCCGGTGTGGGCGCGGCGGCCGGCGGAGTATTCGGCGAGGGCCTCGGCGGCCGCGGGGTCCTGCTGGGCCTCGGCCACGAGCGAGCGGAAGATGTTGCCGGCTGGTGTGTCGCGCCACTGCGAAAACAGGCTTTTGGCGAAGATGAACAGGTCTTCCTCGATGGCGCCGGTGTCCGAATAGGTGATGTCGCGCTTCTGGCGCTGGTAGACCTCGAGCAGAAGCGCGGTCTTGCTCGACCACCAGCGATAGATCGTCGGCTTGCCGGCTCGGGCGCGGCGGGCGACAGCCTCGATGGAAAAGCCTGAATAGCCGTTTTCGATCAGCACCGCCTCGGCCGCCTCGAGGATGGCTTCGGCGCTTTCAAGGCTGCGTCGCGCGCCGATCGATTTCCGCGTGGCTTCCGATTCAGTGGCCATCTGGTTCTCCGTTCACGGACAATCCTTACACCACCTCTTGACGAAACGAAACGGCCCGTTTTATATAACGAAACGTTTCGTTCCGATGGAGTTTGAAATGACCGCTTCCGCAACACGCTTCTCCCGTCCGCGCTTCGCCCTCATGGTGCTGCTCGGCGTCTATCCGCTGATCACGGCACTTCTCTACCTCGTCATGCCGCTGACCGAGGGTTGGTCGATCTGGCAGCGTACACTGGTCATCGCGCCGATCATGGTCGGTTTGATGATCTGGGGGCTGATCCCCAGCGTCCAGCGCCTGTTCCGCCGCTTTCTCAATCCTGCGGTGAATTGAGGCTTGGACCACGTCTTCGTGAGGCAAAACGCCTTGCGAAGCCTCGCGCTATCGGGCAAACGGTGCCGATCTCAACCGTTTCCCGAGCCCGCAGAGGTTCCCTGATGTCGACAGCCGTTTCCCCGCTCGCCCCCAAGAAATATCCCAAGATGCCCGCCATCGAAGGCGTGCGCATCGCCACTGCCGAGGCGGGGATCAAGTACAAGGGCCGCACCGACGTGCTGGCCATGGTGTTCGACGAGGGCACCGCTGCTGCCGGCGTCTTCACCCGCTCCAAGTGCCCGTCGGCGCCTGTCGACTTCTGCCGGCAGAACCTTGCGGGCGGTAAGGCCCGCATCCTGGTGGTCAACTCCGGCAACGCCAATGCCTTCACCGGCAAGAAGGGCCGCGAGACGACTTCGCTGACGGGCGAGGCCGCGGCGAAGGCCGCCGGCTGCACCCCAGGCGACGTCTTCCTCGCGTCCACCGGCGTCATCGGCGAGCCGCTCGATGCCGGCAAGTTCAGCCACCTGCTTTCGGGCATGGTCAAGGACGCCAGGCCGGACCAGTGGACCGAGGCCGCCAAGGCGATCATGACCACCGACACCTATCCCAAGGTGGTCACCGCGACCGTCAAGCTCGGCGATGCCGACGTCACCATCAACGGCATCGCCAAGGGTGCCGGCATGATCGCGCCCGACATGGCGACCATGCTGTCCTTCGTCGCCACCGACGCGCCGATCGCGGCCGAGGTGCTGCAGGACATGCTGTCGCGCGGCACGGCCAAGACCTTCAATGCGGTCACCGTCGACAGCGACACCTCGACCTCCGACACGCTGATGCTGTTTGCCACCGGGGCTGCGGCCAAGCGCGGCGCGCCCAAGATCAGCGACCCCAAGGATGCCCGCCTCGGCGCCTTCCGCCGGGCGCTCAACAAGATGCTGAAGACGCTCGCCATCCAGGTGGTGCGCGACGGCGAAGGCGCGCGCAAGCAGATCGAAGTCACCGTTACCGGCGCCAAGTCGGCACGCTCGGCCAAGCGCATTGCGCTGTCCATCGCCAATTCGCCGTTGGTCAAGACCGCAGTTGCCGGCGAGGATGCCAATTGGGGCCGCGTCGTCATGGCCGTCGGCAAGGCCGGCGAGCCGGCCGACCGCGATCTGCTGTCGATCTGGTTCGGCGACAACCGCCTCGCCCACAATGGCGAGCGCGACACGAACTATTCGGAAGAGGCGACATCGGCTTATATGAAGGGCGACAACGTCGTCATCCGTGCCGACATCGGTATCGGCCGTGGCAAGGCGACCGTCTGGACCTGCGACCTGACCAAGGAATATGTCGCCATCAATGGCGACTACCGGAGCTGACGTGAACCAGAACCACCCGTCGCACGAACTGGCGATCGTCCGCCGCTACGAGGCGGCGGGCTTCCGCGCCTGGCCGGCGGCGGCCGTCCACTATGACGGCACCTGGCTTGTGCGGCTGACGGCAGGCCACCCGGCCAAGCGGCTCAACTCCGTCAATCCGCTCGATCCGGCCGACATCCGCAACATTCCCGACCGTATCGCGCGCGCCGCCAGGCGCTTCGAGGCCTATGGCCGGCCGCTGACCTTTCGCATGTCGCCTTTGTCGGGGCCGATGATCGCTGCCCATCTCGATCGCGAGCGCTGGAGCGTATTTGCCGAATCCATGGTGATGCGCCTGTCGCTCGACGACGGTCTTGTCGACGGCGCCATGGACCAGATCCCGCTCAAGGACATCGGCCGCTTCGTCACGGCCTCGATGGCGGTCCACGGCCTTGATGCATCGCTGCGTCCCGGCCTGTCCGAGATCATCGGCGCCATCCAGCCGGAAGCCGGCATGTTCGTGCTCGAGCAGAACGAACAGCCGGTGACGTCGGCCATCTGCGTGCACGACAACGATCTGGCCGGCTTGTTCGAGATCGCCACGACAGAGGCCGAGCGCGGCAAGGGTTTCGGCCGCAGGCTCATCCTGTCGGCGCTGAAATGGGCCCGTCTGCGCGGCGCCCGCCAGGCCTGGCTGCAGGTCGAGGCTTCCAACGCGGAAGCGCTGCGCCTCTACACCAAGATGGGCTTCAAGGAAGTCTATCGCTATCACTATCGCCGCCCGCCGGAGGCCTGAAGTGTCTGACAAGCCAAAACGCATGCTGCTGGTCGCCGCCTGCGCGCTCGTCGATGCCGACGGCCGTGTGCTGCTGGCACAGCGTCCCGAGGGCAAGCAGCTCGCTGGCCTGTGGGAATTTCCCGGTGGCAAGGTTGAACCGGGCGAGACGCCCGAAGAGACGATCATCCGTGAATTGCACGAAGAGATCGGCATCGAGACCAAGGCCGCCTGCCTCGCACCGCTGACCTTTGCCAGCCACAGCTATGACGACTTTCATTTGCTGATGCCGCTCTATGTCTGCCGGCGTTTCACTGGCACGCCCGAGCCCAGGGAAGGGCAGGCGCTGAAGTGGGTCAGGCCCAAGCAGATGCGCGACTATCCGATGCCGCCGGCCGACGAACCGCTGATCCCGTTCCTGATCGACCTGCTGTGAAACCGGCATATTAGCCAGCGTTAAGGCAAAGTTTATCCAATCGTGAAAAATTGAAGCGTGGCCGCTTGTCTCGGCTGCGCGTCGACATTCTTTCGCGGGGACTTTGCCGATGCAGGCCGATGAGGAGTGGGATCTGATCCGGCCCGAGCGCCAGTCCACTGCGGTCAGGGCGACTGCCGGCATCCTGCGCGTCACCTTGCTGTTCGGCTTTGTCGCTGTTGCCATGGCGCTCATCGTCACGCCGCTGCTCGAGGGCAGGACGCGGCCGCAGATCGGCCAGGCCCGCTTCGACGGCCTCGACTTCACCGCCACAGGCGCGATTGCCCGTTCGTCGAACTATACCTTGCGCCGCAGCGTCCTCCAGCAGTCGCCGCAGGCGCTGTGCGTCATCTACGAAAACGGCAGGCGTTCCGGCCAGTGCGGCTAGGCTTCTTGAATCGGACAGATGACCTTCATCGCCCGTTAAGCCTGTGTCGTTAACCTTCCTTAATCAGTGGCCGCTATGGTCCAATAGCAACGAGACGGGTGGACGCGACCGATGATCTGGCGATTCCTGAAAGACGAGCGCGGTGCTACGGCCATCGAATATGGCTTGATCGCAAGCCTGATCGGTCTGGCGATCGTCGGCAGCTTTTCGCAGCTGGCCGATCAGCTCCAGGCGCTTTGGGGCGACAACAACGGGGAAATCCAGAAGGGCCTGAACAAGTACTAGGTCACTTGTTCCCGTCTTCGCCCAGCGCCTTGGCGAGCGACACCTGCGCCGATCCGGGCTTGAGCGGCTTCTGCTGCGACGGGTCGGGCGCCCAGCCCGAAAGCCAGACGAAGGAAAAGCTCGCCCGCACCCGTCCGTCGGGGTCGGAAAAGCGCTCGGCATAGATCTCAGCCGCCCGCTGGAACAGCCGCCGTGTCGAGGGCCTGCGCGGCCGGTCGGCGAGCGCGCTGGTCGCCCCCATTGCCCGGAGATCGGCCATCAGCCCGAACATGGTGTCGTAGCGCACCGTCACCGTCTCGACATCGGCAACCGGAAGCGCAAACCCCGCCCTCTGCAGCAGGCCGCCGGCATCGCGCACATCGGTGAAGGGGATGACGCGCGGGCTCGCGCCGCCGGTCAGTTCGGTTTCTGCCGCAAGCAGGCTCTCGCGCAGCTCTACCAGTGTGCCCGCGCCGGCCAGGACGCCGAGAAACAGCCCGTCCGGTTTCAGCGCGCGCCGGATCTGGATCAGCTGGCCGGGAATGTCGTTGGTTTCCTGCAGCGCCAGCAGCGAAACCGCCAGATCGATGCTCGCCGGTTCGAGTGCAATCGTCTCAGGATCGGAAATTACGCCCGGGCCGCCGCCGAGAAACGCCGCGTCCGCCTCGACGCGCTGCACGTTCGCCACCTTGCCGCTCGCGGCCAGAACGGCCGTCGCCGCCGGGCTGACGCCGAAGATCGCGGCCCCGCGCTCGAACTTGCGCTCGACGGTCGCCAGCCTGTCGGCGAGGTCTTCCGCTGCGCGCGCCACCAGGAAGTCGGCACTGGCAACAGGGTGCGCGAGCGCCCGTCGGCGGTGCGCGATCACGAGACTGGTGTCGAAGATGGCTTGCACGTGCTGTCGTCCTTCATTGCCGGTTTGCCGTCAGGCCGCCCGGCCTGCCGCGCATGTCCCCATAGCCGGAATCGACTTTCGGATGGGATCATGCGCAAATTCCACTGTCGCGCCCTTACTTGCATCGAGGCGCGGCATTGCAGGTGAAGTGGCCGATCCTATGCCGGAGATCAAGAGCCTCGCCCAAGCTGTCGCTGCCTGGCCGGCGCGGATGCTGTTTCCGCCGGTCTGTGCCGGCTGCCGTCGCCAGCTCATCCAGCCCGGCGCGTTGTGCGGCGCCTGCTGGCCCAGCCTGCGTTTCCTCGAAAAGCCGTGGTGCGAGGTCATGGGAACGCCTTTTGCACATGATTTCGGTGCGGGCTTCCTCTCCGCCGAGGCTATCGCCAATCCGCCGCCCTTCGCCCGTGCCCGCGCGGCGGTGGCCTATACCGGTGTCGCCCGGCGCATGGTCCAGGGCCTCAAATTCCACGACCGCACCGATCTCGGGCCGTGGATGGCGCGCTGGATGGTGCGCTCAGGCGCTGAACTCGTCGCCGATGCCGAAGTCGTCGTGCCGGTGCCGCTGCACTGGCGCCGCTTCCTGTGGCGACAGTTCAACCAGTCGGCAGAGCTTGCCCGCAACGTCGCCAAGCTTGCCGGCCTGCCGTTCGCGCCGACTGCGGTCCGCCGGATCAGGCGCACGCGCCAGCAGGTCGGTCTCGGGCACCGCGAGCGTGAAGACAACGTGCGCGCTGCCTTTGTCGTTCCCTCCGAGGCCGAGATCGACGTCAGGGGCCGGAGGGTGCTGCTCGTCGACGACGTCTACACGACAGGCGCTACGGTGGCCGCAGTGACACGGGCTTTGAAGAAAAGCGGGGCGAGTGACGTCGACGTGCTGACGTTTGCCCGCGTCCTGCCTGGGGACTTCCGGCCCGACGATCAGGACACTATATAGTCGACCAAGGACAACAGGGTTCTGCCATGGTCGACGTCACCATCTATACCCGCATGATGTGCGGCTACTGCACGGCGGCAAAGCGCCTTCTCGAACGGAAGGGCGTTGCATTCACCGAACATGACGCTAGCTTCTCGCCCGAGCTTCGGCAGGAAATGGTGACGCGCGCCAAGGGGCGGGCGACCTTTCCGCAGATTTTCGTGGGCAATGTGCATGTCGGCGGTTGCGACGACCTGCACGATCTCGACGCAGAGGGCCGTCTCGACGGACTTCTGGCAACCGGTTCGCTAGGCTGAGGACGAACGATGACGATTTTCAAGGCGGCTGCGGTTCAGATGCGTTCCGGCAAGGAGCCGGCGCCTAATGTCCGCGATTTCGAAGCGCTGGTCCGCGAGGCAGCAGGCCAGGGTGCGACCTATGTCCAGACGCCGGAGATGACAGGCGCCATCGTCGGCGACAAGGATGCCCGTGCTGCGGCGTTCACGTCGGAGGACAAGGACCTCGTCGTCGCCTCGGGCCGCAAGCTTGCGGCCGAACTCGGCATCCATCTCCATGTCGGCTCGACCGCGATCGTGCGTGCCGACGGCAAGCTCGCCAACCGCGCCTTCCTGTTCGGTCCTGATGGTGCGACGCTCGCCGTCTACGACAAGATCCACATGTTCGACGTCGATCTCGACAATGGCGAGAGCTGGCGTGAATCCTCGGCCTATGAGCCAGGCAGGGAAGCCGTCGTCGCCGACACGGCACTCGGCAAGTTCGGCTTCGCCATCTGCTACGATCTGCGCTTCCCGCAGCTGTTCCGCGCCGAGGCCTTGGCCGGCGCCGAAGTGCTGACTGCTCCTGCGGCCTTCACCCGCCAGACCGGCCTTGCCCATTGGCATGTGCTGCTGCGCGCACGGGCCATCGAAAACGGCGCTTTCGTCATAGCCTCCGCCCAGGGCGGCAAGCACGAGGACGGCCGTGAGACCTTCGGCCATTCGCTGATCATCGATCCCTGGGGGCGCATCCTCGCCGAGGCCGCGCATGACGAACCCGGTGTCATCATTGCCGAGATCGACACGCGCCATTCCTCCGATGCGCGCAAGAAGATCCCCAATCTCAAGAACGCGCGCGAATTCGGCGTGGCGCTCCGTCAGGCAGGTGAGGGGGCTTTGAGAGGCGCCGCATCTTGATCCGCTTTTCCCTTCATTGCGACCATGCACATGACTTCGAAGGATGGTTCCGCAGCAACGACGACTTCGAGACCCAGCTCAAGCGCGGCTTCGTCTCTTGCCCGGAATGTGGTTCGCAGAAGGTCGAAAAGGCGCTGATGGCGCCTGCGGTCTCGACTTCGCGCAAGCAGGAAAAGATCGCACTCGCTCTGGGTGACGAACAGCGCAAGGCGATGGCGGCCCTCAAGGAGCTGTCCGAAAAGGTGCGCCAGAACGCCGAGAATGTCGGCGACAAGTTTGCCGAGGAGGCGCGCAAGATTCATTTCGGCGAGACCGAAGCCCGCGGCATCTACGGTGCCGCAACGCTCGACGAGGCAAGGGGCCTCGCCGAAGACGGCATCGACTTCATGCCGCTGCCGGTTTTTCCCGACGACCGGAACTGAGCCTTCTCCCCTTGTGGGAGAAGGTGCCCCGCAGGGGCGGATGAGGGGTGCTGGACGGAGCGCGGCCTTGGAAGTTCAGAAATACAGCATGGCAGACTATCCCTACCCCCTTCATACCAACCGCGAACTCGAGATGATGCTGGCGGGTACAAAGCCCTTCGCCGTTTTCGCACATGAACGCGTCGAGGGGTTCGAGAAGTGCGATGCGCTGGCCGGCCAGGACTTTGAGACTTATGCGCAAATCGGCGCGCTGTCGGAGCATGTCAGGACTATCCGACACACGCCGAGTGGGACCGATATCGATTACTATTTTTATGCTCTGCCCGGCGAGGAATGGCGCGTCGAAGCCTATTTGATGCTGCTTGAGTTGCTGGATCGGGGAGCCTGGTGCCGCCAGCTGGAATGGCTGGAGGGCAGATTGCTCGGTTATACCGACGAGCAGAACGAGTATCATCTGGCCCGCGCCTATCCTGACGGATGGCGGCGCTGAAGTCGGAGTGTGCCGTTCCCCCGGGGGCCTTGCTGGCCGACTTGCACCCTTGTGGATCCATGCCGTGACCGCGCCACCGCAAGTCCGGTCCAGAACAGCGGCAATCCATCCGAACGCCTACTCACGGACTGGTGCGGCGTTCCGCTAGCCAAAGCCGGTTGCAAGAACCCAGCTCGCACCTGGAACTCGCAACCTCACCCGCCCGCCAGATCAAATGCCTTGCGCAATGTGATCGGCGCCGTGTTGCGCCAGGCGGTCGTCAATGCGCTGCGCAACGTCTTCTCGTCAGTCTCGGCCAGCATCACCCGCGTCCAGCCCTGCTTGCCCCAACCGCCGTCCACCGGCCGGAAGATTGCCGGTTCGGCCGCGCACATCATCTCCTGCTGGTCGCGCGTCAGCTTGATCACCGCGTTGCCGTCCTCGGGCAGGGTGGCGAAGACGCGGTCGCGGACGCGGAAGTCGGGCTTGTCGAAATGCGATTTCTCGGCCGCCCCGGGCAGTTCCAGGGCGATCCTTCGGACATCCTGAAATGTCATGGCTATCGATCCGGTCATGGCAACCCTAATGTTGAGGATCGCAGTGGGCGACGCAAGTCGGCGCGGCCCATCTGTCGTTACATCCGCGACCAAGGCGCGGCACAAAACTAGATATCAGTCGCGTTCGCCCTCGGGATCAAGCTGCGGATGGCGGCGGCGGTGGGTGGCGGCGGCGCGCGCGGCCTGCTCGTAGATGCCTGTCACAAGTTCCAACGTGTGCGCTGCGTCGGCCAGCTTGGCCGCCAGGTCGGGCACGCGGGTCACTGCATCGATGAGCAGGACCGAGCGGATGTCTGCATAGCGTTCTGTGACGCGATGGCCGAGGGGGGTTACCTCATAGGTGACGCCGGTCCGACCGCTGCCGGTGCGCTTGACGAAGCCGCCCTTGATCAGCTTGCGCAGGCTGTACTGGATGTTGGGAATGTCCTCGCGATTGGTCATATGGGCGAGGTCGTGAATGGTCTTGGGCCGGTCGTTCATCCGGATGACGTGCAGCAAGGCATTCTCCGCGCCGGTCGCCGAGAATTCGATCACCGTGGCAAGGCATTCCGCTTGCCAGCGGCCGAACGCCTCGTAGGAACGCATCAGCGCATATTCCACTTCGGTGACGTCGATTTCGAGCGGCGTCCGGGCAAGGTGCCAGCCGCGGTCGAGCAGCTCGGAGCCCGGCGCCGGTTTGTTTTCCTTGCTCATTCTTCCCCTCCTGAATCTCCGGACCATGCCTTGGTCCGGCGCATTGCGTCCACATGAATTTATGATAGACTTTCTATTATAAAGTTCATTTTATGGGGAGGAGACCCAAACATGAGCATGCTCAGTGCCACTGCAGCCGCAGTGCAACCCTTCTTTCTCGGCACCTTCGCGTCCAACTGTTCCAGCGGCATGACCGTCACCCGGATCCCGGATCGTTGGGACAATTCCTGGGGCAACAATCTGCGCCTCGCAAAACTTCTCGACGATGCCGGCATCGACTTCATGCTGCCGATCGCCCGTTGGATCGGTTATGGCGGCGAGACCAACTTCCACGGCAATGTGCTGGAGACGATGACCTGGGCGACCGGTCTTCTTGCCCATACACGCAACATCACCGTCTTTGCCACCATCCACACCGTCGCCAATCATCCTGTGGTCGTTGCCAAGCAGCTGGCGACGATCGACCAGATCAGCAGCGGACGTGTCGGCCTCAACATCGTCGCGGGCTGGAACAAGCCTGAATACGAGGCGCTTGGCCTTGCCCTGCCCGACGATCACGTCACCCGGTATGGCTATGCCCAGGAATGGTTCGACGTGGTCAGGGCATTGTGGAGCCGCACTGATGCCTTCGATTGGGACGGCACCTATTTCAAGCTCAAGCAGGTCCTTGGCGATCCCAGGCCTTCGACGCGCCTGCCGATCCTCAACGCCGCCGGTTCCGATCATGGCCGCAAGTTCGCGATCCAGAATGCCGATTTCCTCTTCACCCCGGCGATCGATCTTGCCCGCTCGAAAGACGAGATCGCCGCGCTGAAGGCGCAGTCCAAGGAGGCCGGCCGCGCCGTCGATGTGCTGACCTTCTCGCATGTCGTGTGCCGCCCGACCGAAAAGGAAGCGCTGGACTTCCTCAACTATTCGGCCCGGGAAAACGCCGATTGGGACGCCGTCGACAATCTGGTCAGGCTGCAGTTCGCGCACGCCCAGTCCTTCCCGCATGACCTGCTTGCGCTCATCCGCGACCGCATGGCGGCCGGCCATGGCGGTTTCCCGCTCGTCGGCACGCCCGAGCAGGTGGCGGACGGCATCACCGCGCTTCATGAAACAGGCTTCCGCGGAACCACCCTGTCGTTTGTCGATTACGCCGAGGAGTTCCCCTATTTCCGCGACAACGTCCTGCCGATCCTCGAGGCGCGCGGCGTGCGTATCGCGCCCGCGGCGCAGCGTTCGGCTGCCTGAACGGAGACGAGACCATGACGATACCCGTCTCCATACCTCCCGTTCCCGTGGGGGCTGCCGATTTCCGCGCCGCCATGCGGCTCATCGTCGGCAATGTCAGCGTCATCACGGCAGGTACAGGCGATGACCGATCCGGACTGGTGGTGATTTCCGTCGTTTCGCTGTCGGCCGAACCGCCCAAAGTCATCGCCTGTGTCAACCGGTCGTCGTCGACCTGGTCGGTCATCGAGCGTCATGGCCATTTCGCCGTCAATTCGCTCGGGCCGCAGCACCAGAAAGTCGCCGAGCGCTTTTCCGGCTTCGGCGGCATCAAGGGCAATGAACGTTACGAAGGTGCTGACTGGCTCACGCTGAAGACCGGAGCCTCGGTGCTGTCGGATGCGGTCGCCGCTTTCGATTGCAGCCTTGACGAGATGATCGATCGCGGCACGCATTCGATCATCATCGGCTCGGTCGAGGCGGTCAGGACGCAGGACGCCGGTCAGGCGCTGCTCTACTGGCGCGGCGGCTACCGGCCGCTCGACGCCTGATATCGGACTGACGGAAAAGGCGGCCTCAGGCCGCCTTTTCCGCCAGCACCATGTAGTTGACGTCCATGTCGCGCGATTTCTGCCAGCGGTCGGCCAGCGGATTGTAGATCACGCCGGTGCGGTCGATGGTCGAAAGGCCGGCGCCGACAAGCGCTTTGTCCAACTCCTCGGGGCGGACCAGCTTGCCGTACTGGTGGGTGCCGCGCGGCAGCCAGCGCAGCACATATTCGGCGCCGACGATGGCAAGGCCCAGCGCCTTGAAGGTGCGGTTGATGGTGGCGACGAACATGATGCCGCCGGGCTTCACCATCTCGCCGCACTTCTTCACGAACAGTTCGACGTCGGCAACGTGCTCGACCACTTCCATGTTGAGGATGACGTCAAATTTTTCACCGGCGTCGGCCAGGTCCTCGGCGGTGGTGGCGCGGTAGTCCACCTTCACGCCCGATTCAGCTGCGTGCAGCTTCGCCACTTCGATGTTGGTCACCGAGGCGTCGGCGCCGACCACGTCTGCGCCCAGGCGCGACATCGGCTCGCACAAAAGGCCGCCGCCGCAGCCGATGTCGAGAATGCGCAGGCCCTCGAAGGGGCGTGCCGCATGGGTATCGCGGCCGAAGCGCTGGGCGACCTGGTCGCGGATATAGCCCAGGCGCACGGGATTGAACTTGTGCAGCGGGCGGAACTTGCCGTTGGGGTTCCACCATTCGGCTGAGAGCGCCGAGAACCGCTCGACTTCTCCGGCATCGATTGTCGATGGGCGGGGATCTGGCATTGCTGTGGTCTCCTTCGAGCGCAAGGAAGTCGGGTCTTGGGCCCGGATTGTCAAGGCAAGTTTTCGGCGCGGTCCGGTCGCGGGGCCGCACCGAAGCCGCCGGCAGATGGTCTGCAGGAGGCGCACTGGCATCGGTTTCCAGCGGTTTTCGCTCAGCAGACTGCCATCGTCATCGCCGCCCGCGACATGTCGATGCTGACGCAGTCCATCGCCTGCATCGCTATGTCAGTAGAATTTGCACGCCGGCAAAGCAGGCGCGGTGATTTGTCTGGCAAGGCGTCCTTGCGGAAAGCGCGTGTTTTGGATATTGAGGCCGCGCATTCTGCACCGCACCATCTTGCGGTGTTTTCATTCATTTTCCGGCCTTTCCGGGGTCGGCGCATAGGCAAGGGCATTTCGCTTCCATGGCGCGCATCGTGATGAAGTTCGGCGGGACGTCCGTCGCCGACCTTGACCGCATCCACAACGTGGCGCGGCACGTCAAACGCGAGGTCGATGCCGGCCATGAGGTCGCCGTCGTGGTTTCGGCCATGTCGGGCAAGACCAACGAGCTCGTCGGCTGGGTGCAGGGCATGCCCAAGGCAACCGGCGCCAACAGCCCGTTCTTCGACGCGCGCGAATACGATGCCATCGTCGCCTCGGGCGAACAGGTGACATCGGGCCTGCTGGCGATCGCTTTGCAGTCGATCGGCGTCAACGCCCGCTCCTGGCAGGGCTGGCAGATCCCGATCAAGACCGACGGCGCGCATGGCGCGGCCCGTATCCTCGACATCGACGGCTCGTTCCTGATCAAGCGCTTCCAGGAAGGCCAGGTCGCCGTCATCGCCGGCTTCCAGGGCATCGCGCCCGACAACCGCATCGCCACACTCGGCCGCGGCGGCTCAGATACAAGTGCTGTGGCCATCGCCGCCGCCGTGAAGGCCGACCGCTGCGACATCTACACCGATGTCGACGGCGTCTACACCACCGACCCGCGCATCGAGCCCAAGGCGCGCCGGCTGTCCAAGATTTCCTTCGAGGAAATGCTTGAGATGGCCTCGCTTGGTGCCAAGGTATTGCAGGTGCGTTCGGTCGAGCTCGCCATGGTGCACAAGGTCCGCACCTTCGTGCGCTCTTCCTTCGAGGATCCGGATGCGCCCGGCATGGGCGATTTCCTCAACCCGCCTGGTACTCTCATTTGTGACGAGGATGAAATCGTGGAACAGCAGGTCGTCACCGGAATCGCCTATGCCAAGGACGAAGCCCAGGTCTCGCTGCGCCGTGTCGCCGACCGGCCGGGCGTGGCGGGTGGCATCTTCGGGCCGCTGGCCGAGGCCAACATCAACGTCGACATGATCGTCCAGAACATCTCCGAGGACGGCAAGTTCACCGACATGACCTTTACGGTGCCGTCGGGCGACGTCACCAAGGCGCTGGCCGTGCTCGAGAAGATCCGCCCCGACATCGGCTATGACGCTGTCCAGCACGACGAGGGCATGTCCAAGGTGTCGGTCATCGGCGTCGGCATGCGCAGCCATGCGGGCGTTGCGGCAACTGCCTTCCAGGCGCTCGCCTCCAAGGGCATCAACATCCGCGCCATCACGACCTCCGAGATCAAGATTTCGATATTGATCGATGGCCCGTACACCGAACTTGCTGTTCGGACTTTGCATTCCGTCTACGGTCTCGATAAGCAGTAGTACAAGGAATCGAGCGTCACCGCGTTGCCGGCGTGCAGCATGTGCCGCGCCGGTTCCAAAGCATTGGAGACGGTGAATGATGCGTGACATGGCCGCAGGGCCTCGCGTGCTTCTGAAACGGCTCCGCGAGTTGATGGCGGAGCCCCTCGAGCCACAGGAACGGCTCGACAGGATCGTGCGCGATATTGCCGCCAACATGGTGGCCGAAGTCTGCTCGCTCTATGTGCTTCGCGCCGACTCTGTCCTCGAACTCTATGCCACCGTCGGTCTGAACCCCAACGCGGTTCACCTGGCCCAGCTGCGTCTCGGCCAGGGTCTGGTCGGTACCATCGCTGCGAGCGCGCGCGCGCTCAACCTGTCCAACGCCCAGGAACACCCCGCCTTCGCCTACCTGCCGGAGACGGGCGAGGAGATCTATCATTCCTTCCTCGGCGTGCCGGTGCTCAGGGCAGGGCGCACGCTCGGCGTCCTGGTCGTGCAGAACAAGACCATGCGCCACTATCGCGACGACGAGGTCGAGGCGCTCGAAACCACTGCCATGGTCATCGCCGAGATGATCGCGTCGGGCGACATCGCCCGGCTCAGCCGGCCGGGTCTCGAACTGGACATGACGCGCCCGGCATCGTTTACCGGCAATTCCTTCAACGAAGGCGTCGGCCTCGGCCATGTCGTGCTGCACGAGCCGCGCATCGTCGTCACCAACCTGTTCAACGAAGACAGCGACGAGGAGCTGCGCCGGCTCGAGGATTCGCTCGGCTCACTCCGTCTTTCCATCGATGACATGCTGTCGCGCCGCGACGTTGCCTTCGAGGGCGAGCATCGCGAGGTTCTCGAAGCCTATCGGATGTTTGCCAACGATCGCGGCTGGGTGCGCCGCCTCGAAGAGGCGATCCGCAACGGCCTGACGGCGGAAGCGGCAGTCGAGAAGGTGCAAAGCGACATGCGTGCGCGCATGCTGCACATGACCGACCCCTATCTGCGCGAGCGGATGAGCGATTTCGACGATCTCGCCAACCGCCTGCTGCGCCAGCTGCTGGGTCGCGGCCCTGAAACCATCGCCGCCTCGCTGCCCAAGGACGCCATCGTCGTCGCCCGCTCGATGGGCGCTGCCGAGCTGCTCGACTATCCGCGCGACCGGCTGCGCGGCCTTGTGCTGGAAGAGGGCGCGCCGACCAGCCACGTCGTCATCGTGGCGCGCGCCATGGGCATTCCCGTCGCCGGCCAGATGAAGGGCGCCGTTTCCATGTCGGAGAACGGCGATCCGATCATCGTCGACGGCGACGAGGGCACGATCCATCTCAGGCCGCAGCCCGACCTGGAGGCTGCCTATGCCGAGAAGGTGCGTTTCCGCGCCCGCCGGCAGGAGCTCTACCGCGAGCTGCGCAAGAAGCCGTCGCAGACCAGGGACGGCATCAAGGTCGACCTGTTGATGAATGCCGGCCTCGCCGTCGACCTGCCGCAGCTTGCCGAAGCGGGTGCTGCCGGCATCGGCCTGTTCCGCACCGAGCTGCAGTTCATGGTGGCGTCGACCTTCCCACGCGCCGAAGCGCAGGAAAAGCTCTACCGCGACGTGCTCGACACGGCCAAGGGCCGTCCCGTCACCTTCCGCACCATCGATATCGGCGGCGACAAGGTGCTGCCCTATTTCAAGGGCTCGGCGCAGGAGGAAGAGAACCCCGCGCTCGGCTGGCGCGCCATCCGACTGACGCTCGACCGTCCCGGCCTGCTGCGCACCCAGGTCCGCGCGCTGCTCAAGGCTGCCGGCGGGCGTGAGCTCAAGGTCATGCTGCCGATGGTCACCGAGCTCTCGGAGATCGCCCAGGCGCGCGAGATCATCGATCGCGAGGTGCGCCACCTGTCGCGCTTCGCCCATCATCTGCCGACCAGCCTGAAGCTCGGCGCCATGATCGAGGTGCCGTCGCTGCTCTGGCAGCTCGACGAGCTGATGCAGGCGGTCGACTTCGTCTCCGTCGGTTCCAACGACCTGTTCCAGTTCGTCATGGCTGCCGACCGCGGCAACACCCAGCTCGCCGACCGCTTCGACCCGTTGTCGGTGCCGTTCATGCGCGTGCTCAAGCAGATTGCGGACGCCGGCCTGCGCAACCACACGCCTGTCACACTGTGCGGCGAACTTGCCGGCAAGCCGATCTCGGCGATGGCGCTGCTCGGCCTCGGGTTCCGCTCCATTTCCATGTCGCCGGCCTCCATCGGCCCGGTCAAGGCGATGCTCACCGAACTCCCGCTTGGGGAACTCAAGTCGTTCCTCGACGATAATCTTTCCGGACCTGCGGCCAACCTGCCGATGCGCGCGTTGCTCCAGGCCTTTGCGGACGACCGTTCCATACCCCTATGATCAGCCTGCCTCGCGACCGAATGGACCAAGTCGTCAAGCGCTTCGACATGCTCGAAGCCCAGATGGCTGCCGGCCCCGACCCTGACGCCTATGTGAAGATGGCGTCCGAATATTCCGACCTCCAGGACCTCGTCGGCAAGATCCGCGCGCTGCGCGGCGCCGAGCAGGAGCTGGCCGACCTCAACGCCATGCTCAATGACAAGGGCACCGACGGCGAGATGCGGGCACTTGCCGAAATGGACAAGCCGGAAGTCGAGGACCGCATCGAGCAGCTGCAGCACGACATCCAGATCCTGCTGCTGCCCAAGGACGCAGCCGACGACAAGAACGCCATCCTCGAAATCCGCGCCGGTACCGGCGGCGACGAGGCAGCCTTGTTCGCCGGCGACCTCTACCGCATGTACGAACGTTACGCCGCCTCGAAGGGCTGGCGTTTCGAGGTGGTCTCGGCCAGCGACGGCGATGCCGGCGGCTTCAAGGAAATCATCGCCGGCGTTTCCGGCAAGGGCGTGTTCGCGCATCTGAAATTCGAATCGGGCGTGCACCGCGTCCAGCGCGTGCCGGCAACCGAGGGCAGCGGTCGCATCCATACGTCAGCCGCAACCGTCGCCGTGTTGCCGGAGGCCGAGGAAGTCGACATCGAAATCCGTGCCGAGGATATCCGCATCGACACCATGCGCGCCTCGGGTTCGGGCGGGCAGCACGTCAACACCACAGACTCTGCCGTGCGCATTACCCACCTGCCCACCGGCATCATGGTGGTGCAGGCCGAGAAGTCGCAGCACCAGAACCGGGCGCGGGCCATGCAGATCCTGCGCGCCCGCCTCTACGACATGGAGCGCAGCCGCGCCGACGAGGAGCGTTCCTCCTCGCGCAAGTCGCAGGTTGGCTCGGGCGATCGTTCCGAGCGCATCCGCACCTACAATTTCCCGCAAGGGCGGCTGACCGACCACCGCATCAACCTGACGCTCTACAAGCTCGACCGCGTCATGATGGGCGAACTCGATGAGGTCGTCGATGCGCTGATATCGGACCACCAGTCGAAGCTCCTGGCCGACATGGGCTCGGATGCCTGAGGCGACACGGCCGCTCAGTGAGTTGCTGCGCCATGCGCGGGCGCGGCTTGCGGGTGCGGGCATAACAGACGCCGCATTCGACGCCCGGCTGATCGTCGAGTATTTCTCCGGCACCACGCGCACGGATGCGATTTCCACGCCCGACCGTATTATCATGCAGGTGGTCGAGATCGAGGCCGCGCTCGACCGTCGCATTGCTGGCGAACCGGTGCACCGAATCCTTGGCTTCCGCGAGTTCTACGGCATGCGGCTCGGTCTTTCGGCCGAGACGCTCGAGCCGCGCCCCGACACCGAGACGCTTGTCGATGCAGTCCTGCCTTTCGTGCGCGCGACGGCTGCGCGCGAGGGCATCTGCCGCATCCTCGACCTCGGCACCGGCACCGGTGCAATCGCGCTTTCCTTCCTGGTGCAGGAGCCGCTTGCCGTGGCGACCGGCGTCGATGTCTCCGACGACGCGCTGGCAACCGCTGCGGCCAATGCCGCCGATCTCGGGGTTTCCGGTCGGTTTTCGGCAAAAAAATCCGACTGGTTCGCGGAAATTACCGGCCGCTACCATTTAATCGTCTCAAATCCACCCTATATTGTCTCATCAGAGATCGAGGATTTGCAGGACGAGGTTCGCAACTTTGATCCGCGGCGAGCGCTGGACGGCGGCCCGGACGGTCTCGGAGCATACAGAACCATAGCATCGGATGTCGCGCCCCACCTCGAACAAGGTGGGCTCGTCGGTCTGGAAATAGGACACGACCAGCGGCGCGACGTGACCGAGCTATTCGAGCAAGCCGGCTACAGGCTGATCGCCCAGCATAAGGATCTGGGTGGAAACGACCGGGCGCTCGTGTTCGGAAAGTGACTTTCGGACAGGATGTCCAGGCCTTTTCGGCAGCGCAAAAAACCGCTTGGCAAGGAAAGTGAATGCCGCTAGGTTCCGGCAACCGGATGAGACGAAGCAGGCAGTACTGTAAACGTTCGGTTTCCCTAGGAAACTTGCTGCCTTCTTGCGTAGACGACGCTCTAGCTTCGTGCGGGGATCGTTCGGCAGACATGTAACCGACAAAGGACGGCATGTGGCGCCAGCGCAATTATTGCGGGCGAACACCAGCGGAAGAACACGGATCGACCTGCTCGTGAGGGGCAGCGGTCCGGAGCAAGATTTCAACACGAAGAGAATCTGATGAGGCCACAACAGCAGAACAGGCGCATGCGCGGTCGGAATAACAATAATAACAACAACAACAATAACAATAATAACAACAACAACCGCAAGGGTCCCAACCCGCTGACGCGCAACTACGAGAGCAACGGTCCGGATGTGAAGATCCGGGGCTCCGCGCAGCAGATCGCCGAAAAATATGCCACGCTTGCCCGCGACGCACAGAGCTCAGGCGACCGCGTTATGGCCGAGAACTATCTGCAGCACGCAGAACACTATAACCGCATCATTGCCGCCGCCCTGGCGCAGATGCCCATCCAGCACCAGCAGCAAGCCCGCGACGATCTCGACGCCGATATGGACGACGAGCGCGACGAGGATTCGGTCGGCAACGCCGAAATGCAGCCGGTTCACCAGCACGCGCAGCCGCAGCCGGTCGTCAATGGCACCGGTCCGCAGCCCGAGATCGAAGGCACGCCCGCCGAAGTTGCGCTGAACCCTGAGGCAGCTGGCGAAGGCCAGCCGCGCGAGGGGCGCCGCGAGCGCGGTCGTGGCCGTCACGAAGGTCGTCGCGAGCGCCGTCCTGCCGAACAGCAGGCCGAAGCGCCTCAGGCCGAGGCTCCGCAGGTCGAAGCCGCTGTCGTCGAGCAGCCGCAGGCGGTCGCAGTCGAGGCGGCACCTGCTGCCGAAGCTGCCGAGGGCGAAGCCGCTGCAGCACCGCGCCGTGGCCGTCGTCCGCGTCGTGGCGAGCGCGCCGCGACCGAGGCGCAGGGCGAAGGCGAAACGCCGGCAGCCGAGCCTGCAGTCGTCGAGGGCTGATCGCCTTCCACGAACAGGGCTTTGAAGCCATTTCAAACGGCGGGATGAAAATCTCGCCGTTTTTGTTTTTTGACTTCGGTGACGCGCATCGGCCCGAAAATCGGAATTGATTTTCGGAAAGCACGATGCGCAGACTCAAGAAATGCCGGAGCGTCCTTGCGCGTCAAAAAATGACGCGCGGCGCTCCAGGCTCCTTGAGGGATATCGTCCTACTACCCATATCACGCCCAACAGGGTCCGGCCCAAACGGGCGGACTCGTCACCTTGGACCAGACCGGTGCCGCAAAGCGGGCCGGCGACGGAGTGGAGACAGATATGAATCTTGAGAAGTATTCCGAACGCGTCCGCGGCTTCATCCAGTCCGCGCAGACTTACGCCCTTTCCAACAATCACCAGCAGTTCACGCCCGAGCACATCCTCAAGGTGCTGATCGACGACGACGAGGGGCTTGCCTCTTCGCTGATCGAGCGCGCCGGCGGCAATGCCCGTGACGTCAGGCTCGCTGTCGAGGCGGCGCTCAAGGCCATGCCCAAGGTCGAGGGCGCCAACGGCCAGCTTTACCTGGCGCAGCCGCTCGCCAAGGTCTTGTCGACCGCCGAGGAACTGGCCAAGAAGGCCGGCGACAGCTTCGTCACGGTCGAGCGCCTTTTGACGGCGCTTGCCGTCGAGAAGTCGGCCAAGACCTCCGAAATCCTGGCCAAGGCCGGCGTCACCGCGCAGGGCCTCAACAAGGCCATCAACGAAATCCGCAAGGGCCGCACCGCAGATTCGGCGAGTGCGGAGCAGGGCTACGACGCATTGAAGAAATACGCACGCGACCTCACGGCCGATGCCCGTGCCGGCAAGCTCGATCCCGTCATCGGCCGCGACGACGAAATCCGCCGCACCATCCAGGTGCTGTCGCGGCGCACCAAGAACAATCCGGTGCTGATCGGCGAGCCCGGCGTCGGCAAGACGGCCATCGCCGAAGGCCTTGCGCTGCGCATCGTCAATGGCGACGTGCCCGAGAGCCTCAAGGACAAGCAGCTGATGGCGCTCGACATGGGCGCGCTGATTGCGGGTGCCAAGTATCGCGGCGAGTTCGAGGAGCGGCTGAAGGCCGTTCTGTCCGAGGTCACCGCGGCTGCCGGCGGCATCATCCTGTTCATCGATGAAATGCACACACTCGTCGGCGCCGGCAAGGCCGATGGCGCGATGGATGCCTCCAACCTGCTCAAGCCGGCACTCGCCCGCGGTGAGCTGCATTGCGTCGGCGCCACCACGCTCGACGAGTACCGCAAGCATGTTGAAAAGGATGCGGCCCTTGCCCGCCGCTTCCAGCCGGTCTTCGTCTCCGAGCCGACCGTCGAGGACACCATCTCGATCCTGCGCGGCCTGAAGGAGAAGTACGAGCAGCACCACAAGGTGCGCATCTCGGACTCCGCACTGGTTGCGGCTGCGACGCTGTCGAATCGCTACATCACCGACCGCTTCCTGCCCGACAAGGCCATCGATCTGGTCGACGAGGCCGGCTCGCGGCTGCGTATGCAGATCGATTCCAAGCCCGAGGCCCTCGATGAGATCGACCGCCGCATCATGCAGCTCAAGATCGAGCGCGAGGCGCTGAAGCTGGAAACCGACGACGCCTCGCGCGACCGTCTCGAAAGGCTCGAGAAAGAGCTGGCCGGACTCGAGGAAGAGTCGACCCGGGTGACCAGCCAGTGGATGGCCGAGAAGGAAAAGCTCGGCCTTGCCGCCGACCTCAAGGGCCAGCTCGAAGAAGCCCGCAACGAACTCGCCATCGCCCAGCGCAAGGGCGAGTTCCAGAAGGCGGGCGAGCTCGCCTATGGCCGCATCCCCGAACTCGAAAAGAAGCTCGTCGAGGCCGAGGCCCAGGAAAGCCGGGGCTCGATGGTCGAGGAAACCGTCACGCCTGATCACGTCGCCCATGTCGTCGAGCGCTGGACCGGCATTCCGGTCGACAAGATGCTCGAAGGCCAGCGCGAGAAGCTGTTGCGCATGGAAGACGAACTCGGTGTCCGCGTCGTCGGCCAGGGCGAGGCCGTGCAGGCCGTGTCCAAGGCCGTCAGGCGCGCCCGCGCCGGTCTGCAGGATCCGAACCGGCCGATCGGCTCGTTCATGTTCCTGGGCCCGACCGGCGTCGGCAAGACCGAGCTCACCAAGGCGCTGGCCGACTACCTGTTCGACGACGAGCACGCGCTGGTTCGCATCGACATGTCCGAGTTCATGGAGAAGCACTCCGTGGCCCGGCTGATCGGCGCGCCTCCCGGCTATGTCGGCTACGAGGAAGGCGGCACGCTGACCGAGGCCGTGCGGCGCCGGCCCTATCAGGTCGTGCTGTTCGACGAGGTCGAGAAGGCTCATCCCGATGTCTTCAACGTGCTTCTGCAGGTGCTGGACGATGGCCGCCTGACCGATGGTCAGGGCCGCACCGTCGACTTCCGCAACACGCTGATCATCATGACATCCAACCTCGGCGCCGAATATCTGGTGGCGCTGGGCGAGAACGAGGATGTCGACCAGGTCCGCGACGAGGTCATGGGCGCGGTCAAGGCGGCGTTCCGGCCGGAGTTCCTGAACCGCATCGATGAGATCGTCCTGTTCCACCGGCTGCGTCAGCAGGACATGGGCAAGATCGTGGCGATCCAGCTCAAGCGGCTCGAAAAGCTGCTCGCCGACCGCAAGATCACGCTCGACCTCGCGCCCGACGCGATCGAGTGGCTGGCGCACAAGGGCTACGACCCAGCCTATGGCGCCCGTCCGCTCAAGCGCGTCATGCAGAAGGAACTGCAGGATCCGCTGGCCGAGCGCATCCTCGGCGGCGAGATCCTCGACGGCTCGACCGTCAAGATCACCGCAGGCTCGGATCGGCTCAACTTCCGGTCCAAGCAGGGCGTGGTGAGCGAAGAAGCGGCGGCGTAACGTGATGAACTGGCCCTGCTGGAAACAGCAAGGGCCAGTTCAAGCTGTCTCAACCGAAACCAGATCGCTATTGTTCGCGGCGGTTTCGGCCTGCAGATAGGCTCGTGAGAGAATCACCGCAGACATGATGATCTGATAAGCGTTTATGGCTGCGCCAATCATCACGTTAAGCAGGAGTGCGAAATCAAAGCCACCTGCCGCCGGGAAGAAGTAGTCGCCTGGGCCAAGCCATCTAAACGAGATCGCAACGGCTGCAAATTGTACAATGCTCATCAATCCGAAAGACAGAAGTAGCCGAGGAAAGGCATAGAAAAAGCTTATGCTCCCGCGGCGTCCGGCGGCTGAAAACGTTTTGTCACTCTGCATGATGATGGCGGGCAACATCGTTCCCCACTTTGCGAAAACCAGGGCTGCGAACAGGAACAGCGACAATACTGCGATGGCAATGAGGCTGGTCCTTCCCCAGTCGCCTCCAGTCAGGAATATGATCAGAGCGAGCACGGGGGCACAGGCAATTGCTCCCAAGGCAATCGTGCGAAACACAAAGCTGATCATGTATTTTGGGTTCTGGCCGTGCAGTTCTCGCATGGCGTCTCCCGTGCTGAGGCGAGACAGAACCGACAAATGGGCGGGGATTGCCAATATCGCGGATGCGAACGTTAGCGCGATGGTGCCTCCGGACGTCGCCTCCATTTTCTCTTGGAACATCAGGAACGCCACAAGCGTCGCACAATAAATCAAGACGTAGATGGCGTCTTTCTTCATGATGCTAAGCGATGTGGACCAGATGTTTCCAGCGTTTTCCATCGGCGGTCTTCCTTCATGCGCTGTTGGGATGAAGCATGCGCAAATCTGACATCGTCATCGTGAAAGTAAAGTTGGCTTCCATTGCGGAAGATTTGAAAGACGTGAGGGATAGCTGACAATGACGCTCGACGAATACAACGGCTTTTGCGCCTCGCTGCCGCACACGACCCATGTCGTGCAGTGGGGCGGGGCGCATGTCTGGAAGGTCGGCGGCAAGGTCTTTGCCATTGGCGGCTGGAACGAAGGGGCGGGGCTCTCCGTCACCTTCAAGGTTTCCGATATGGCCTTCGACATCCTCAAGGAGCAACCCGGGTTGAGGCCCGCGCCCTATCTCGCTTCGCGCGGCATGAAGTGGATCCAGCGCATCTCGGGCGAGACCATGGACGCCGAAGGCTTGCGCGACTACATCCGCGAAAGCCACAGGCTGATCGCAGCCAAGCTCACCAAGGCCGTGCGCAAGGACCTCGGCCTGCCCGCATAGGCTGCGGCCATTTTCATGCCCTGTTCATGTTGGAAGGGTTAGCAGTTGGTTGATTTCGCCGGGCGTAATGTGCCCGGATCGCCATGGGGGCGATCGACCCGATATCGGAGAAGACTGGCGACCATGCTGCGCAGGATCATCGTGCTTTCGGCTTTGGCCACCGGCCTGTCCGTATTGCAGGCGGCGGCCGCGGTCGCGCCTGGCGACAGCCAGGCCGAACAGCGCCCTGTCCAGCCGGACAAGCTGATCCGCCTCGCGCAGGACAGCGATGTCGAGATCTTCTATGACGGCCGTGGCAACCGCGTGCTGGTCGATCCCTACACCGGCAAGGTCATCGCCGTTCAGCCGCCGGGAACCAGTTCCAACCGCCAGGCGCTTCGCCGTGAACTGCGCCGCCAGGAGCTGCGCCGCGAGTACCGCCAGGGTGATGTCCTGCTCGGCCCGGCCGACAATGGCGACTATTATTCCGACGACTATCCTGCCCAGCCGTCGGATCCCTATGACGACGGTTATGGCAACGATCCCAATGCGTTCCCCAGCGCGCCCGGCCAGCGCTCGGTGACGCGTGAACCCATACCAGGCCCGGACGACCAGGTCGCCGTCGGCGAGACCACGCCCACCATCGTCGAAAAGCCGTTGGAGCCATCGATCGCGGTCAAAGGCCGCGAGGATGTGGCCGGCCTGCAGATTCTGCTCGACCGCGCCGGCGCCTCGCCCGGCGTCATCGATGGCCGTTTCGGCTCCAATGTCGACAAGGCGCTGGCCGCCTATCACGAGATCACCGGCACCAGCCTCAAGTCGACCGACGCCGAAGGCATCAAGAAGGCGCTGGCCGAGACGGGTGGCGATGCGTTCGCCAACTACGTCATCACATCAGAGGACGCCGCCGGCCCCTACATCGCCTCGGTTCCGACCGATTACAGCGAAAAGGCGCAGCTCGAGCGCATGTCCTTCACCTCGGTCACCGAGATGCTGGCCGAGCGTTTCCACATGGATGAGGCCTATCTCAAGGCGCTCAATCCTGAAGCCAATTTCAACCGTCCCGGCACCATCGTCAGGGTCGCCAATTTCGGCAAGCAGATCACCACGCCCGTGGCCCGCATCATCGCCGACAAGGGGCTGAAGCAGGTCCGCGCTTATGACGAGGCCGGCAAGCTGGTCGTCGCCTATCCGGCGACCATCGGTTCGACCGACACGCCGTCGCCGACCGGCATCCATGCGGTGTCGCGGATCGCGCTCGACCCCAACTACACCTACAATCCAAATCTCAACTTCAAGCAGGGCAACAACGACAAGATCCTGACCATTCCACCGGGGCCGAACGGTCCTGTTGGTTCGGTGTGGATCGCGCTCGACAAGCCCACCTATGGCATCCACGGCACGCCCGATCCGTCCAAGATCGGCAAGACCGAGAGCCATGGCTGCGTACGCCTGACCAATTGGGACGCGCGCGAACTGGCCAAGCTGGTCAAACCCGGCGTGCCGGTCGAATTCATCGAGTAAGACAGGCCTGCGACCGTGGATTGTCGTCCACGGTCGCAACTTCATTGCCTGCTGCTGCGGGCCTTCACGCCGGTTTTTTCGGCAGCGCCATCACAAACACCAGGCTGACCGCTACGCCTGCCGCGGCGAGCCAGAACGCCACCTGGATGCCGTCGGTCACAGCCAGCTTCAGCGCATCGCCTGACAAGTCGCCGACATGGCTGTTGGCAACCGCGATGAGCGTTGCCATGCCGATGGCGTTGCCGACATTCAGCGTCGTCGAAGCCATGCCCGAAGCAACGCCCTGTTCGTCGTGGTGGACGCCGGAGGCGGCCGCGATCCACATCGCCGTCCAGACGATGCCCTGTCCGATGCCGGAGACAACAAGGCCCGGTGCAATCGAGAGATAGCTGCTGTCGGCGGTGGTGCCGAGCGCCATAAAGGCCGTGCCGACAGCGCCGATGATCATGCCGGTGACCAGCGTCGAGCGGGTCGAGAAACGTGTCGCCAGCCGCTCGCCGACCTGCGTGCCGGTGGCGATGGCTATCGAGGGGACGAGGAAGGCGAGGCCGGTCTGCAGCGCGGTGAAGCCATACACCGTCTGCAACAGCACGGTGAGGAAGTAGGGCAGCGCCCCGAAGGTGGCCATGAACATGAAGGTGATGGTCATGCTGCTGACCAGGCTGCGGTTGCGGAACAGGCGCAGCGGCATCAGCGGATCGGCGCTGCGGGCTTCGATCACGCCAAAGGCGATCAGGAAGATCGCCGCCAGGGCCGCGCTCGCGACAATCGGCGTCGAGCTCCAGCCATATTCGGGTCCCTGCACCAGCGCGAAAACCAGAAGTGTCGCACCCGCGGTCACCGTCAACGCGCCCGGCAGGTCGAAGCTGCGTTTTGCCTGCGGCTTGGGATCACGCGGAATGACGGCGAAGGCGGCGATGATGGCGAGCCCGGCCAAGAGCACGTTGACGTAGAACACCGATGGCCAGCCGAAGGCACTGGTCAGAAAACCACCGGCCAGCGAGCCGAGCGTCAGGCCGCTGGCGCCGGCGCCGCCCCAGACGGCGAGCGCGCGGTTGCGTTCCTGCCCCTCGGCAAACAGCCGATTGATCAGCGACAGCGTTGCCGGAAACAGGAAGGCGCCGCCGATGCCCTGTACGGCGCGCGCCGCGATGATGACTTCCGGCGACCAGGCAAGACCGCCGACAACCGACGACAGCGCATAGAGCCAGAGCGCGAAGATGAAGACGCGGCGCTGGCCGATCAGGTCCGCCGCGCGGCCGCCGAACAACAGGAAACCGCCGGTGAAGACGGTGTAGGCGCTGACCACCCACTGCAATGTCTGGCCGGAAAAGCCGAGGCTCGTGCCGATCTCCGGCAGCGCCACGAAAACGATGTTGAGGTCGAGGGCGATGATCAACTGCGCGAAGGCCAGCAACGCCAGCGTGGCGCCGCGCTTTGTGCCGGTGCCTCCTGCCATCGTTGCCGCTCCGAGCGGCGCCCCCTGGTCGATTGAACTCATGCTGTTCTCCATAATGTTGATTCTTTGTCGATCAGCAAAGAATTGAGATTTGCAATCCGGAGTCAAGCGTATTATTTGTTGACCGATAAAGAATGGAGGCTGCGATGGCGGGAAGGCCGCGGGAATTCGATCGCGACAAGGCGCTGGCAAATGCGCGCGACGCCTTTTGGGCACGCGGTTATGAAGGCACGTCGATGGCCGATCTGGTCGCAGCCCTGGGCATCGCTTCGGCGCGAATCTACGCCGCCTTCGGCTCCAAGCGGGATCTGTTTCGGGAAGCGGTCGGCCTCTATCAGGCCGGCGACGGCGGCGTTGCCACGAGAGCCTTGGGCGAGGCGCAGACGGCCCGGCAGGCGATCGAAAAGATGCTGTTGGAAGCCATCGAAAACTGCACCAGGCCGGGGCGACCACAGGGCTGCATGATTGTTTCCGCCGCCACCAATTGCACCGCCGAAAATGACGAAGTGCTGGACTGGCTGGCAGAGCGCCGCATGGAGCAGACCGAGCGCATCATCGCGCGGCTGGAGCAGGGCGTCGCCGAGGGGGAACTGAAACCGGACACCGACACGCAGATGCTGGGCGACTATTTCGCCACCATCATGCGCGGCCTTTCGGTGCAGGCGCGCGACGGGGTGGCGAGCGCGCGGCTGCTGGGGTTCGTGCCCGTGGCGATGCAGGCAGTCGATGCTGCACTTGCCAGCCGGCCCGCTGCGGCCGGAAAAGCGTGATGATCCAGCCGACATCCAAAGAAATCGCCGAGGCACTGGACCTGCCTGACCTCCTGTCCGCAACCGTCATCGACGGCGGGCAGAACAACAGCATCCTCGACACGGGCAAGCTCATCGTACGGATACCCCGGCATGACGAGGCGCGGTCCGACCTTGCCCGCGAAGCGGTCGTCCTGGCCGCCCTGGCGCAAAGGCTGCCTTTGCCGGTGCCCGCGCCGGAACTGCGAGATGTCGGTCCGCTTGTCGTGGCCGTCCACCGCAAGCTGCCGGGCGAGCCGCTGCTGTCGCTCGACGGAATGGATGACGCGCAAAGCCGGGACCTGGCCCGTGACCTTGCGCTGTTCCTGCGCGCCCTTCATGCGCTGCCGGGCGAAATCCTGCCGCTGCCCGCGCCTGATGACCCCATGGCCGAATGGCGCGATCTCCTAGGGCAGGTCGAGGCGAGGGTGTTCCCATTGGTGCCATCGGATTTCGGTGTTTCAATCGCTGCGCAGTTCGACCGGTTCTTCGCCAACGGCCCTTATCCACGCACCGTCATCCACGGCGATTTCGGCACCGGCAACATCCTGGTGCATGACGACAGGGCATCCGGGGTCATCGACTTCTCGGGATGCAGCATCGGCGATCCGGCCTATGATCTTGCCAGCCTGTCCGCCGGTCTTGGCGACGGCTTTCTCGACCTGATGCGTGACTATCCCGGCATCGCCGGCATGGCGGGGCGCATCCAGTTCTATCGCAGTACCTTCCCGCTGCTCGACGTGCTGTTCGGGCTGGAGCATGGCGATGCGCATGCGCTCGAAGCCGGTTTGCAGGCATTGCGGTGCCAGCCGCGCCGCTGACGGCGGCCTTCAAAGGTTGCGATGGCCCACCATCCGGGGCATGTGTGCGCCTGATAAGCACATTGCCACGAGTGAGTTCCAGACATGCCCCATCAAGAAGCCCGCAAACACTGGTCGATCGTCGAGTACCTCGCCGAAACGGTCAAGAACCCGAACATCCATATCCGTGGCCGCAACAGCTATTACAGCAATGCCTGGACCGGTTCGTTCGAGGACAGCGTTGTCCGTTATCTCTATGGCGACGAGTACAGCCTGGCTGCGTGGGAATCCCAGTGGCCGGTCGATCAGCTCCATATCGGCGACTATGTCTGCATCGGCGCCGAAGCCGTGATCCTGATGGGCGGCAACCACACCCACCGGACCGACTGGTTCAGCCTCTACCCCTTCGTCGAAACCATCGCCGAGGCCTATGTCGGCAAGGGCGACACCGTCATTGGCGACGGCGCCTGGATTGGCATGCGCGCCATGATCATGCCCGGCCTGACCATCGGCGAAGGCGCTGTCATCGCGTCGGGCGCGATCGTCACCAAGGATGTAGCGCCCTACACCATCGTCGCCGGCAACCCGGCGAAGCCGGTCCGGCAACGCTTTCCTTCGGCGACCGTCGAAGCCGTGCTCGCGCTTGAGATCTACCAGTGGGACAAGGCCAAGTTCGACGCGCTCAAGCCGCAATTGTGCGGCGACGATTTCGATGCGCTGGCCACTGCCGCACGGCAATACGACGCCCGCTGAGCAGCCATCTTCAGGTCTATGAAGCTCGCCCTCCGGTTCTGCCGGAGGGCGTTTTCATTGGCTGCGGCCGGCAGTGCGACCGGCCTTTTTCGCATTTGCCCGCATTTCCGCTGAGACAACTGGTTCGCCTGGAAAGCAAACTTTAACCATATTTGTCCATCCTTTGGAGGTCACTCGGTCAAGTTGGGGACAATCCGGAAGTCGTGAAGCTTTGGTCGCCTGTCGACCCGAGGCCCTTTGCTGGCTTGCTGGTTTGGTATGCGTTTTGAGTAAAATCGTTCCTGCACGTAAATTGCGCCGCCTGTTGCGTCCATTGCTGATCACCTCCCTGGGCACCGCTTTTGCGGGCGCTGCGGTGTGGTCGGTGGCCGGCATGGTGGCACTGGGCAGCACCACGGCCTTCGTGCCCGGCCAGCTCGCGCCCAAGCCTCATCCGCAGATGCTGAAGCAGGCCGCGGTGCACGCGCCGGTCGCCTATGTCAGCACCGACAAGAGCGCCCGCCCGGTCATCTCCAGGCTGGCTCCCGTCGTTTCCGCCAGCATTACCGGCAGCATTGGCAAATCCGCACGCCACGCCCAGGTCGCTGCCGTGGTCGCCAAGCCGACGCGTTTCGATACCGTCGTCAAGCAGGCTGCGCTCACGCCCGAAAAGCTCGCGAGCCTGTTCCAGCAAACCGATCCTGCCAGATCGCAAGACGTGGCCGCCGCCGGTCCGGCGCAGCCAGTCCAGCACCAGACCTTGCTCGCCTATGCCGATCCGACACCCGGTGGTGCAAGCGATGCGGCGGGTACCGCGCTGTCGACGCTTCTGGTTGGCCCGCATGGCGAAGACCTGACCGCCCCGACCCCTGAGGTCGAGGTCAATTCCGCCGCGATCGTTCCCGTTCCTGATTTCGAAGACACGCCGTCGGCAGCGCCGCTGCCGCAGCTGCGGCCAAGCGTCGAGCAGGCCGAAGCGAAGCCGGAGGCCCCTGCGGAAGCCAAGTCGGAAACCGCCAAGGTAGAAGAGGTCGTGCCGGCCAAGCCACAGGTCGTCGCCTATGCCCGACCGGATACGCCTGCCGAAAAGAAGAGCAGCGGCACCATCGGCCAGACCCTGCGCAACCTGTTCGGCGGCAACAGCGGCGGCAACGTTCGCGCCGGTGGCGGCGTCGCCGTCTACGACATCTCCGCGGCCAAGGTCTACATGCCCGACGGCAGTGTGCTCGAGGCGCATTCGGGCATCGGCAACATGGCTGACAACCCCCGCTACGTGAACGTCAAGATGAACGGCCCGACCCCGCCGCACACCTACAATCTCAAGATGCGCGAAAGTCGCTTTCACGGCGTCGAGGCCATCCGCATGCTGCCGGTCGACGGCAAGAACAAATACGGCCGCGACGGCTTCCTCACCCACAGCTACCTGCTGCGCGGCGGCCGCGAGGAGTCGCATGGCTGTGTCGCCTTCGCCGACTACCCGCGCTTCCTCGCCGCCTTCAAGGCCGGCAAGGTCAAGCAGATGGTGGTCGTGCCGAGCGGCGGGCGCGAAACCTTCCGCCTGGCATCCAACGGCAAGACGATCTGATCTCGCCGCCGGTTCGCCGGCGGTGACTGTACTCCGACCCTAGCCAGCCGCCGCCCCTTGCCGCTATGAGGCAGGGGCAAATGCATTCCGGCCGGGGATTTCAAGTGAACACCGCCTTCCGATCGATCCTGCTCGCATCCTGCCTCGCCACCGCCACCGCCACCGCCACCGCCCCTGCCCATGCCCAATGGAAGCCGGTCGAGAAGATCGAGGCTTATCCGATATCAGGCGCGTCGGGGCCTGAGCTCTATGCATCGATCGGCGAGCGGGGGCCTCAGGCCTCCACCGGCACACGCGCCATTGCCCATACCGACTTCAAGCTCACCTGGCAGCGCAAATACGAGCCGCAGCCCGACGGCGCCTGCACGCTGGTGTCGGCCAAGCCCAAGCTCATCATCACCTACAGGCTGCCCAAGCCGGCGGGCAAGCTGCCCCCCCGCATCAAGCAGAACTGGGATGTCTTCGCCGCGGGCGTCGAAAAGCACGAGCGCGTTCATGGCGAGCACATCGTCGACATGGTCAAGGCCATCGAGGCGCTCAGCGTCGGCTTCTCGGCACCGGCCGATCCGAAATGTCAGAAGGTGCGCACCGAACTGACCAAGCGGCTCGCCGAACTGTCGCTGGCCCAGCGCCAGAAAAGCCGCGACTTCGACCGCGTCGAACTGAGCGACGGTGGCAACGTCCACCAGCTGATCCTCAACCTTGTCAACGGCGGCTGACGCCTCGCACTCCAGCAGCGGTTCGCCATGCACAGCTTCGACGGCCAGGAGCCGTCTTTGCGCGTGGCATCAGCTGCCTTCCTGCACTAACATTGCCTTGCGTCGCGCCCATTGCGCGCAACAACGTGTCGGATGCTGCGGGAGGAATATGATGGAAGAAGCCGATCGGTGGCGCCACATGGCCAGTGCGCCGAGGGACGGCAGCCGCATCCTGGTGACGGTGAGGCCGGTGGAGCAGGGGCCGGCCGAAGTCGACGTGGCCTACTGGGCCCGCGCCGACCAGTTCGGCATCGAAGGCTGGCGCGCCGGCGATTCCTATCCCGGCTGCATCATTGGCTACGCCGAACCGGAGTTGAAAAGCTGGATGCCGCTGCCGCAGGCCAATCTCGGCAAGAAGCCCTCAGGCCCCGAATTGCCGGTGCCGTGGGAGGGCGACGAGATCGAGCTCGACGGCTCGGGCATCTGATCCTTCGCTCGTTCCGTTCGCTTGGCTTCCCCAGCGTCAGGTTGTAGCCTGAGCACCGGCGATCGGAATGGAGGGCGGGCCATGCATCTTCCTGCGAACCGTTGCAGCCGGCTTGCTCGGGCATTGCTGCTTGCCCCTGTGGTCGCGCTGGCCCCGGAGACTGGCGCGGCGCAAACTCTCTCGGCCGAACAGGTCACAGCGGCCTTGGCCGGGCTCGAGCAGATGGCTGAAAAGATCGTCGCTGAGGGTGGTGTGCCGGGGCTGGCCATTGGCGTCGTGCACGACGACAAGGTCGTTTATCTCAAGGGCTTCGGCCACCGCGTCGCCGGCAAGCCCGGAACCGTCGACGCCGATACGGTGTTCCAGATCGCCTCGCTGTCCAAGCCGGTGTCGTCTACAGTCGTCGCGGCACTGGTAAGCGAGGGGCTCGTGTCCTGGGATTCCAGGATCGCAGATATCGATCCGGCGTTCCGCCTCTCTCAGGCCTATCCGAGTGCCGAACTCACCGTCCGCGACCTGTTTGCGCATCGCAGCGGCCTGCCGGGCACCGCCGGCGACGACCTTGAGGATATCGGCTACGACCGCACGGAAATACTGAAGCGCCTGCGCTTCGTTTCGCCGTCGTCCAGTTTCCGTGCCGGCTACTCCTACAGCAATTTCGGGCTCACCGAAGGCGGTGTCGCCGCTGCCCGGGCGGCAGGGCTCGGCTGGGAGAATGCTGCCGAGCAAAAGCTCTACCGGCCGCTCGGCATGACCTCGACAAGTTCCAGGCATGCCGATTTCCTCGCTCATGCCAACCGCGCCTCGCTGCATGTGAGGATCGGCGGCAGCTGGACCGCGGCGGTCGAACGCAACCCCGATGCCCAGGCGCCCGCCGGCGGCGTCAGCGCGACAGCGGGCGATCTCGCGCAATGGATGCGCCTCGAACTCGGCAACGGCGTCTATCAGGGCAAGACATTGATTGCGCCGGAGGTGTTGGCGCAGACGCATGTGCCGCTGATGGCGCGCGGGCGTAACCCGGTGACAGGGGCAGCGTCCTTTTATGGGCTTGGCTGGAATGTGGAATTTGGCCGCCACGGCCTGAGTTGGGGCCACGCCGGCGCTTTCAGCGTCGGTGCGCGCAGCTTGGTGACGCTGTATCCAGATGCCGGGCTTGGCATCGTCATCCTCGCCAACGCCTTCCCCACCGGCGTGCCCGAAGGTCTGTCCGACAGTTTTGCCGACCTCGTCTTCGACAAAAAGGCCGGAAAGGAGTGGCTTCAGCCGTGGAACGCTGTCTATTCCGGCATGTTCGATCCGGCCATCGAGGCAGCCAAGACGACCTATGCGACGCCACCATCTCCTGCGTCGCCGGCACGACCGGACGACGCGTATGCGGGAAACTACGCCAATGATTTCGTCGGCGACGCGGTTGTCTCGACCGATGACGGTGGCCTGGTCCTCAAGCTTGGCCCCAATGGCAAGCGCGCCTATCCCTTGCGCCATTTCGATCGGGACCTGTTTCTCACCAACCCGTCTCCCGAATTGCCCGACATGCCTGTTGCGGTGAGGTTCGCCATCGGCGCCGACGGCAGGGCCAGCGCGATGACGGTCGGCTTCCTCGACGACCACGGGCTTGGCACGCTGACGCGCAAGGCCGATTGAGCCGCGCCGATTGAGCTGTTCGGCGCTCAGTGTATCCCGGCGAATTCACGCGCCATCATCTCGACCAGCCGGTCGAAGCCTTCGCCGGTGCCGGCGATGCGGGCGGCCATGGCGTCGGCGCTGCCCAGGAACGCCAGCTGCTCGGTGAACTTCATCCGCGTTCCCCTGCCGTCGGCGAGGAATTCGACCGTCGCCAGCGACGCCGAGATGCGTTGTCCGCCCATGCTCATCTCGAAGCCGTAGATGATGCGCCTTGCCGCCTCGATGTCGAAATAGTCGGCGCGGAAGGTCAGTTCGTTGCCATCGGGCATGCGCCAACGTTTGGCCTCGATACCGCCGACGCGGAAGTCGAAGCCATCCTCAAGCACGATCCAATCGAGGTGGCAGTCGTTCCAGGCGCGCTTGAACTCCTTGTCCGACCAGAAGCGGAAGGCATGTTTCGGGCTTGCCGGCAGGTCTCGCTCGATGACGAAGGTGGTGTGCTGGACCGCGTTCATTCCTGGTCGTCCTCTTCAGGCAGTGCCGTCATCGCTTGCGCCAGCCGATCAAAGGCGGCATTCATCGCAGTCTTGCGCGCCCGCACCCATTCGTCCATGTCCCTGAAGGCGTCGGGCAACATGGAATAGGTGCGAATGCGCCCGACTTTCCTCGAGGCGACGATACCTCCGTCCTCGAGCACCCGCAGATGCTTGAGCGCCGAAGGCAGTCCCATGCCCCTGGGGTCGGCCAGTTGTTTCACCGTCGCCGGCCCACGGCTCAGCCGCTCCACCATGTCACGACGCCCGGCATCGGCAAGGGCCACGAACATCCGGTCGAGCCGTTGCGCTTCCATCATCATGCTGCAACCTCGTCATGGAGAAATCGATCGGGCATCGCCTCGCGATAGGGGAAGAACGAGAAGTAGGGCCTGGCCTCGGCCAATGTCCGACGCACCGACGGCCGCGCCATCAGGCGCTCGAAATAGGCTTTTAGATTGTGCTGGTCGGAACCGAAAGGATGCACGATCGAAGCGTAGAACAGCGCTGGCGTTGCCGAACATTCCGATATGCCGAAGGCGTCTCCCACGGCCCATGTGCGACCGGCCAGCCTTGCCTCGATCATCGCATAGGCGGTGTCGAGCGTGCGGTGCGCGTCTGCCACGCCGACCGGGTCGTTGCCGCCCTCGGGCCGTATCCTGTCGGTCACGATCTTCTGGGTGGGAACGTTGACATAGAGGTCGAAAAAGCGCTCCCACAGCCGCGCATCGAGCCGCAGCTCCTCGTCGGCAGGCAGCATCGGCGCCGGCCCGGGATAACGCTTCTGCACATATTCGATGATGATGCTCGTCTCCGGCACCACGCGGTCACGCCTTTCGTCATGCAGCACGGGGATCTTGCAAAGCGGCCATTTGGCCGTCAACGCCGCCCTTTCGCCCGGATCACCGAGATTCACGTTCACGGCGCGGAAGTCGGTGCCGTTCTCGTAAAAGGCGATCAGCACCTTGTGGCAAAAGGAGGCGAGGGGATGGAGATACAACGTCAGCGACATGTTTGGGCCCGTTCCAACAGTTTCTGTTGGCGGAAACTATTTTGGTCCAATGCGCTTGGCAAGAGAAAGTTTCCGAAATCGGAAAGTGTCGTGGCGCAGGCTGCGTTTGGACATTCCGGCGGGGAAAGAGTCCATGGCTTGCGGACTTTCTGAACCGACAAGGCATGCGCTTGCACGCGGTTTTTTGCTGGCCAATAGTCAACGTCTCATCCCACCAAAATCGTCATCCTGGTTACTTCACGTCGGGGCAGGGGGCACTTAGGCTCATCATCATGAATCAGCCAGCCGCCGCTCCCGTTCCAGTCTTCTGCCCGCCCGAGGCGCGTCGCTATGTGCTGGTGTCGGCAATCCTCGCCTCCAGCATGGGGTTTATCGACGGCTCGGTGGTGTCGCTTGCCATGCCGATCATTCGCGAGGATCTCGGCGCCTCGCTTGTCGATGCGCAGTGGATCTCCAACTCCTATATGCTGTTTCTCTCGGCGCTTGTCCTGCTCGGCGGTGCCGCCGGCGACGTGTTCGGGGTGCGCAACATCTTTGCCGCTGGCATTGCGCTGTTCATGGTCACCTCGGCGGCCTGCGCTCTCGCCGTCGATGCCGACATGCTGATCGTCATGCGTGCCGCCCAAGGCATCGGTGCGGCGCTGATGGTGCCCGGTAGCCTTGCGATCATCGCCAAATCCTACCCCAACGAGACGCGCGGCAAGGCCATCGGCCAATGGGCGGCCTTCTCGTCGCTGACCACGGCGATGGGACCTTTCATCGGCGGCATGGTGCTGTCCTTCGGCGCGGAGTGGATGTGGCGGCTGATCTTTGCCATCAATGTGCCGATCGGCTTCGTCGCGCTGTACATGCTGTTTTCCAGAGTGCCGCAGGACCGGCCGTCCTCGAGCCGGCGGCTCGATCTCGGCGGTGCGGTGCTCGCCACCGGCGGCCTCGGCCTGATGGCGTGGGGGCTGACTGCCTTTGGCCTGCCGGCGGACATGCGTGCGGTGTCGCCCTGGGCCTGGATCGTTGCAGGTGCAGTTCTTTTCGCCGGCTTCATCGTCTGGGAGAAATGGGCGCGGGCGCCCATGGTCAAGCTCGAGCTGTTCCGCTCGCGCGCCTTCGCGGGTGCCAATCTCTACACGCTGACCCTGTTCTTCGCCTTCAATGCGGTGCTGTTCTTCCTGCCGATGACGGTGATTTCGGGCTGGGGCGCCAAGGAGTGGGAAGCGAGTCTGCTGTTCGTGCCGCTGTCGTTGTTCATAGCGCTGCTGTCGAGCTATTCCGGCCGGCTGGCGGATGCGATCGGCCCGCGCCTGCCGCTGACTGTTGGTGCTGCGCTGGTCGGCATTTCATACGCCGGGCTCGCGCTTACCATGCCGCTGATGATGCTGTGGCAGGTGACGTTCCCGATCCTGCTGCTCAAGGGGCTCGGCATGGCAATCGTCGTCTCGCCGGTGTCGGCAGCGGTGATGCGGGCGACGCCGGAGGAGGATACGGGGCTGGCCTCTGGCATCAACAATGCGCTCGCCCGCGCCGCAGGCCTGATGGCGGTGGCGGCCCTTGGCGCAGTCGCCGGCATCGTCTTCGCCAGCGTGCTCGGCAATGCCGCCCCAGGCGCCGAATTCGGCGGGCTTTCCAGCGCACCGCTCGATGCCACGGCAGAGGCGCTGCGGGTGGCTGCGACCAACAACGCCTTTTCGGCAATCGCATGGATTGCGGCGGTCATGTGCTTCCTTTCGGCGCTGGTCGCCTGGATCACCCAGCCATCCTGGAAGCGGTCGGATGAAAAGGCTGGGACAAGCACGCCGGCAATCGTCGAATGATACAATTGTATGTGATGCGCTAGAACCCTGTTAGGGGTTTGGCGTGCTCTGTCGGTGCCAGAACAAGGCGGGAATCATGTCGGCATCCGATCTGCGTCGGCTTTCAGGCGAGACGGCCGGGACGCCGTGGAGCGAGTTCATCTGGCGAGGATACATGCCCTACGCAATCTGGCTGGTGATCGGTGTGGTGCTCTATGCCATCGACACGCAGCTCGACATGTTCGAGCGTATCTACGAACTTACCCGCACCTATGAAGAATGGCAGCTGGACGAGGCGATCTCGCTGCTTTTGTGGGCCGGCATCATCGGGCTCGTCATGCTGGTCATCCGCACCCGGCAGCTGAACCGCGAGATCGCCCGCCGCGAGGCTGCGGAAAAGCTCGCCCACGACACCGCTCGCCACGATCCGCTCACCGGACTTGCCAATCGCCGCCGCTTCCGCGAGGCGATTCAGGCTTCGGTCGCTCGTCCGGAAAATGCGCAGGCGACCTGCGCCGTGATCTATATCGACCTTGACGGTTTCAAGCCGGTCAACGACCGCCACGGCCATGCTGCCGGCGACATCGTGCTGATCGAGGTGGCCGAGCGCATTGCCTATGCCGCGCCCAATGGGGCGACGGTGGCCCGGCTCGGTGGCGACGAGTTTGGCCTCGTCCTGTCCGATATCGGCAATCCCGAGGCGCTCGTGTTCCTAAGCCAGCGTCTGCAGCGCGACATCGCCAAGCCAATCACGTCTGACGAGGTGGAGCTGATCGTCGGCGCTACGGTCGGCATCGCGGTCTTCCCGGAGGATGGCGGCGACCCCGAGGCGCTGATCGCAGCCGCTGACCGGGCGATGTACATCGCCAAGCGCGCCAAATACGACGCCGCCGTTGGCGAGAGCCTGGTCCGGGCAAGCGTCGCGGGCTGATTTTTCCACGAAGTTTTCGGCTCGCAGCCGGCCCGGTCCGGGTTTAGCCGCTGACCTTGGTGCTGCTGGCGACCTTCAGGCCGTCCTTGTTCTCGTCCTTCAGCAGGTCGTCGATGCGCTCGCGCTCGCGCTTGAACGCGGTCAGTTCCTCGCCGCTCAGCACACGGCCCGTAGGCAGGCGGACGCGCATCGGGTCGACCTTGGTGCCGTTGACGATCAGCTCATAGTGCAGATGCGCACCGGTCGACAGGCCGGTGGTGCCGACATAGCCGATGACCTGGCCTTGGCGGACGCGCGCGCCGGGCACGACATTGGGCGCGATACGGCTCTGGTGGTTGTAAGACGTCTCGTAGCCGTTGGTGTGGCGCAGGATGGTCTGCTTGCCGTAGCCGCCGGCCCAACCGGCCTTTTCGACGATGGCGTTACCGGCTGCGATGATCGGCGTGCCCGTGGGCGCCGACCAGTCGACGCCGGTGTGCATGCGCACATATCCGAGGATCGGATGTTTGCGGCCACCGAAGCCTGAGCGGAACTTTCCGTTGGGCAGAGGATTGCGCAGCAGGAACTGGCGCGAGCTGCGGCCGTCCTCGTCGAAATAGTCGACAGCACCATCGCCCATCTGGAAGCGGTAGAAATTGCGCGTGGTGCCGCCGAAGGTGGCGGCCACATAGAGTAGTTCCGACTTGTCTGAGGCCTTATCGTCGCCGTCGGGCTGCGAGAAGAACACCTCGATGCGGTCGGACGGGTTGAGGCGCGACTGGAAGTCGACGTCCGACGACAATAGCCTGACCAGCTTCTTGGTCATGTCCTGGGACATGCCGTAGGAATAGGCGGCGCGATAGATGCCGTCATAGACGGTGGGCAACGCGCCGCGCGAGGTGGTGGGAACTGCCGGCGTATCCTCGAAGGCGGTCGCGATCTCGGGATTGGGCTCCGGCTCGTCGCCGGGCACAAACTGGCCACGGTCGTCGAGTGCTATGGTCAATATGTGCTGGGTGCGGTCGTAGACGCTGGTGCGCACGATCTTGCCGACATCGCCGCGCACCTCGAGCCCGACACGCAGGACGGTGCCGGCCTTGAGCGCGGTCGCGTTGAGAAGACGCGAAATCGCGCTCGACATGCCCTTGGCATCGTCACCCTCATAGCCGGAGGCCGCCAGCGCGTCGACGATCTTGCGGTCCTTGTCGAAGGCGATGATGTCTTCGGCATAAGACAATGTCTCGGGGTCGACATCGGCGCGCGAAGTCACCGACACGTTTTCAGGTACGATCTTGATGCCGTAGGAACCGGCCAGCGCCTGGTCGGCGAACGCGTCGCCGAAGCGCTGCGGGTCGATGTAATGGAGGGAGGCGACCTGGACGTCGCCTTCGGTCAGGTCGCCGCCGGCGTCGCGGACCACCTTCTCGACCTCGTTGGCCGACAGTGCCGAGGTCTCGTCGAAGGCAGCCGTGTCGGTCGGGAAGTCGATGGTCTTGAGGCTCATCTCGCTCTCGACCTTGACGCCGTAGATCTGCCCGGCCGTGGCAGCACCTGCCGCCGGCTCAGGCGGGCCATCCTCGGCAAAGACCGTCAGTGGGTCGAAGGCCGGATAGTTACGCGTCGTCGGATGGCTGGCGGCCAGCGCCATCTTGATCTGGACGAACGGCATTGTCTTGATCACGTCGCGGTCGCCCTGCTTGGTGACCATCGACACTTCCATGCGCCGCCGGTCCTTGGCCTTGGCGATCTGGCGCAGCGGCGCGAGGCGGGTGGTCTTGGCCTTCTGGCCGGAGTCGCCGCCATCCTGGGTGGCGAGTTCGGCGATTTCGGGCGGGGTGGCGAGTTTTTCGCGACCGTCGAGGGCGGCAAACAGTGCCACGCCCATCAGCACGCTCGAGGTGACACCGGTCAGGAATGTACCAGACAGCCAACGCGCCGAAACCTCGCGGCGGTCCGGGGGACCAGCGCGACCGTCCGCGATAAGCGGCGGCTCATTGCCGAGCTCGGCTATGGTCTGGTCCGTATCCTGCATCCAGTACGGCTTAAGTCCCCGACGCTTTGCGCCCGCATGTTTTGTGGCCACGACATTTGCCTGTCATGGCGGCTCAAGTCAACGAAGCGGCGTGCTCGCTACGCCAACCTGTCCCGTTCTCTCCACTATGAAAGGCCGGATGGACTCACCCGGCGCCAGGGACGTTCCGACACATCTTCCTGCAATTGGGCGGGAATAGGGCTTGGTTCGGAGGCCACGTTTTTGTCCCCTATATAGGAACGCGCGCGTGCGCGACGCGCAGGTCCGAAGAGACGTCTGCAGGGCACGCTCTTGCCTGCCGGCCTTGGGGGGGGCGGCAGGCGTTTGAGCGTGGTCGCTTGCTTGGAGTGAGGAAAATCCTGCCGTGAATCACGGGTGAATCTCTTTTCGCGCGTCTGACTGCCAGCCTGGTCGAAAATTCCTGGCCCCGGCTAATCGTTTTTCTGGTGGGACGCCGCGCTGATTTCGTCAGGATTGCTGTGACGTTAAGGGCAGTTTCGCGCGTTGATTGCGGCCTGGCTGGCGGGGTCTGCGTTATGTGTGTTTGGCTTACGCAGGGTTTTGTTGGTGTTTGGGTTATTGTCGCAAAAAATTCGCAAAAGTTGGAATTAGGTCGTTGACAGTTTGAAGGGGTGGCGACTATATACGCCTCAACAACGAGGGCGGCGCGCCGCTGGCGGCCCCGGAGTTCGCTTCTACGGAAGCT